>Ga0209515_10000503_pt1 | contig 70107 bp, 74 predicted proteins | sample Subgroupgradi54m_FD_187454 | JGI IMG/M metagenome (GOLD analysis project Ga0209515, IMG submission 187454) | Subsurface groundwater microbial communities from S. Glens Falls, New York, USA - GMW60B uncontaminated upgradient, 5.4 m (SPAdes)... ...
TCGGGAAAGGAAATTGAAGCAACTTCATCAAAGTCGGAGCCCATGAAAAGAGGTTCATGAGTTTCACTGTGCACGAGCGTACAATCGACGACTCCTCCCGTTGCATGGCCGGGCGGAGAAAAGAGATCAACCTCCCCTGCCGATGGGGCACCCTTGGCCCAATAGTTGCCAACCTCTTCGAGGATATGGTCCTCGCTCCAATCGGGATGTCGCGAACGTAAAAAATCGGGGACCCATATATCATGAAAATAATTTTGCACTTCAATGGGGCGGTACGCATCGAAGAGAAAAAGTTCGTATCCCAAAGGGCGAAGTAATTCATTGACCTCGGTGAGGCGCGTGAGGATTCCCTTGCGCACATAGAGCTCGGGAATGGAACCCGGGGCACGATGGTTGTACGGGGGGTTTTCTTTTTCTTTGTGATAATAATTTTCTCCCAAAATTCCCTTCGCGCGCACATCGAGCGCTTCTTCCTTATTCTCGGAAGCATCAAGGTCAATCGGATACTGCCGCGCACCATGCTTCCCGCGCGCCACGGTCAAATCCGGAATCGGAGTATCAAATGGAAAAGTCAGCATGCCCTCATTGTATGCAAATTTCACTCAAGTGGGTAGAGAAACGCTCCCGAGGGAGCCCTCGGTGTGCCCTGCAACATTCCAACACTTTCTCTCGATCGAAAACGATGTATAGTAAGAACATTATGGCGATCAAAGGGAAAAAAGAAGAGCATTACGATGTCATCGTGATCGGTGGAGGGGCTTCCGGGATGATGGCGGCGGGGCGGGCGGGCGAGATCCTGTCTGCCATGTCTGCGCATGCAGGGCAGGCAGGTGGTGCACGCGTGCTTGTGCTTGAAAAAAATTCCCGGCTCGGAGAGAAGCTCCTTATTACCGGGGGCGGGCGCTCAAACATCACCAATCAGGAATATGACAATCGCAAGCTGCTCACCAAGTTTAAAGATAAAGCGCAATTTCTTTTTTCTCCCTTCGCACAGTTTTCGGTCAAAGAAACTTTAAACTTCTTTCACGCCCACGGCATGGAAACAAAAATCGAAGCGGAAGGCCGCATGTTTCCCGCAAGCGAAAAAGCGGAAACAGTATGGGAGACATTGCTCGCGTATCTCAAAGAGGGCGGCGTGAAAGTGCGTTCCAATGCCGAAGTCGCGGGTTTCGCAACAAAAAAGGTTAATGAAAAACTTGAGATCATCGGCATAAAACTCGCGGGGGGTGAAGTGCTCCGTGCCCATTCGTATGTTCTTGCGACCGGCGGTACTTCGCGCCCCGAAACAGGATCAACCGGAGACGGCTTCAAGTGGCTTGCGAAACTCGGGCATACGGTGCGGACACCCGACCCCGCCCTTGTGCCGATCAAAACCAAAGAAACGTGGGCGCATAAGTTGAGCGGATTATCCTTTAAAGACGTACGAGTCTCAATTTTTCAAAACGAAAAACTTCATGGCAAACGTACAGGGAAAATTCTTTTTACGCATGTCGGCTTAAGCGGGCCGCTTATCTTGAATATGAGTAAAGATATCGGCGAACTCTTAAAATACGGCTCAGTAAACCTTGTTGTCGACCTCTTCCCCACTCAAGATTTGGGCACACTTGATCGCACTATTCAGGAAATTTTCAAAAAAGCGCAAAATAAGAAATTAAAAAATGTCTTGGATGAGCTTGTGCCGAACACCATGGCGGCACTCCTTCCCAAACTCTTGAAGCTTGACGGCGACAAGGAAATCAACAAGGTTTCCAAGGAGGAGCGACGCCGCCTCGCCAAATTTTTGAAGGCAATTCCCCTTACCCCCACAGGATTGCTCGGCACCGACAAAGCGGTTGTTGTCTCAGGCGGAGTAAATCTGAAAGAGATCGATCTCAAGACGATGCGCTCGCGAACATATGACAATCTCTATGTTGTGGGTGATGTCCTCGATATTGACCGCCCCTCGGGAGGCTATTCCCTTCAACTCTGTTGGACAACCGGCTGGGTTGCCGGCACTCATGCGGCGGAAAAAAGAGACAAATGAGCGGCAAGTCTCACCCCGCGTCCAAAGGGCGGATCGCAGACGAAAATTACGGCGGTTCGGCTAAATAGTCCACATTTGAATTTGGAGGGTCTCATAGTAAAATGGGTGCACTAGCAACCAAAACTCTTACGCGCGCGTAAGTATTTTTTATTATTTATTATCTTTCATCACTATGCAGCAAGTTAAAAAGCGCAACGGTTCGGTCGTCGATTTTACTCCCGAGAAAATCACTCTCGCAACGCGAAAGGCATTTCTCGCAAACAATGTATCCGTTTCCGATGAAAAATTGGAAGCAATGACCGAGGCGGTGGTGCTCGAACTTGCGCGTCGTTTTCCCGAGGCGATTCCGGGAGTGGAAGATGTACAGGACATTGTCGAAAATATTCTGATGGCGGAAGGATTTCACGATGTGGCGAAGGCATACATCATCTATCGCTACGAGCACACGAAAATCCGCGAACAAAAAAAGGAGGAAGTGATTCAAAAAATCGAAGAACGAACGCTCTCGGTGGTGAAGCGGGGTGGAAAGAAGGAGATTTTCTCACTTGAGAAGATCACCCAAACGCTCAAATGGAGCGCAAAAGAATACGAAAGCGAAATCGATATTCCTGAAATCGTAAAACAATGCCAAAGCGAAGTTTACGATGGCATTACCACCGCCGAAGTTACCAAAGCACTCATCATGGTGGTGCGCTCGATGATCGAACTTGATCCCGCATATTCATACCTTGCCGCACGATTGACGCTCAATCAAAACTACAAAGAAGTGATCGGCCCCGATGTGATCGATTATACAAAATTCGAATCGCTTCATCAGAGTGCATTCATTGAAAATTTGAAACACGGTGTTTCCATCGGGCGGCTTGATGCACGACTGCTTGATTTTAATCTCGAGAAGCTCGCCAAAGCATTGGTAACCAAAAACGATGGACTCTTCAACTACCTCGGACTTCAGACACTTTATGACCGGTACTTTGTGCGCGACGATGAAACAAAACGTACGCTTGAGACACCGCAAATGTTTTGGATGCGCGTTGCGATGGGAACCGCGCTTCAAGAAAAGAAAGAGCATCGTGAACAGTATGCGCTCGAGTTCTACAAGATCATGTCCGAATTTCTTTACACCCCTTCCACGCCAACGCTCTTTCATGCCGGCACTGCAAAGCCTCAACTCTCTTCATGTTACCTCAACATGGTTCCCGATTCGCTTGATGAAATTTTCAAATCTTATTCCGACAACGCCCAACTTTCCAAATATTCGGGAGGCATCGGCACCGCATGGACACATTTGCGCGCAACCGGCTCCTTTATTAAGGGTACGGGTGTCGAATCAAACGGTATTATTCCCTTCTTAAAAATCGCCAATGACGTAACAGTGGCAATCAATCGTTCAGGACGCCGTCGCGGAGCCGCATGCGTCTATCTTGAGAACTGGCACTACGATTTTCCCGATTTCCTTGAGCTCCGCAAGAATACCGGTGATGAGCGCCGTCGCGCACACGATATGGACACGGCCGCATGGATCTCGGACCTCTTTATGAAACGCGTGAAGGCGGGAGGTATGTGGACATTTTTCTCACCCGACGAAACACCCGAACTTCCCGAGCTCTACGGAAAAGCGTTTGAAGACAAGTATGTCGAGTACGAGGCGAAAGCGGATTTGGGCGATATCAAACTGTGGAAGCGCATCCCCGCTCAAGACTTATGGAAGAAAATGCTTGCCATGCTCTTTGAGACAGGACATCCGTGGATCACATGGAAGGACCCCTCAAACATCCGCTCTCCTCAAGATCATGCCGGTGTCATTCACAGCTCAAATCTCTGTACCGAGATCACCTTAAACACCAGTCCGAATGAAACCGCAGTCTGCAATCTCGGATCGCTTAATTTCGCAAAATTTATTATTGATGGAAAATATGATACCGAGCTCGTGGCAAGCGTCGTCAAAACCGCCATGCGCATGCTCGATAATGTCATCGATATCAACTTCTACCCGACCGAAGACGGCAAGCGTTCCAATCTTCTCCATCGCCCCGTCGGACTCGGCGTACGCGGGTTCCACGATGCGCTCTATCTCCTCGGTTACAATTATGATTCCGACGAAGCGATCGACTTTGCCGATGAAAGCATGGAAGTGGTTTCCTATCATGCCATCCTCGCCTCCTCCGAACTCGCAAAAGAGCGCGGGACCTATAAGACGTATAAGGGATCGAAATGGGATCGTAATATTTTCCCCGCCGACACGATCGATCTTCTCGAGCATGAGCGCGGTATCCCGATCAATCTCCCGCGTGGAGGAAAACTCGATTGGACTCCCGTGCGTGAACACGTGAAGAAACACGGCATGCGCAATTCAAATTGTCTCGCGATCGCGCCGACCGCCACCACCGCAAATATCGTCGGCTGCTTCCCTTCGATCGAACCCGCCTACAAAAATATTTACGTGAAGTCGAATCAAGCGGGAGACTTCATCATCATCAACGAATACTTGGTGAAAGAATTAAAGCAGCTCGGCCTCTGGAATAAAGAAATCGTCAATCAGATCAAATACAACGACGGGAGTATCCAACGTATCGCAAGCATTCCCGACTCAGTGAAAGCGCGCTACAAGGAGTGTTTTGAAATCGACCCCAAATGGCTCTACATCGGCGCGGCGCGGCGCGGCAAATGGATCGATCAGAGTCAATCACTCAACATCTTTTTCCGCGGTACCTCGGGACGCGAACTTTCCGATGTCTACTTTGCAATCTGGGAACTTGGACTCAAGACCACGTATTACCTGCGCACCCTTGCCGCTTCTCAGGTGGAAAAATCAACCGTCAGTGCAAGTGAGTTCGGCACAACACACAGTCGTACGAATGAAAGCAATGTCGGAGCAGTAAGTACGCCCTCCATCACAAAAGAAATTGTCATCACCCCCGAAATGATTGCAAAGGCGGAAAGTGGTGATGCGGCGGTTTGTGTTTCTTGCGAAGGATAGATCGACCCTCTCACTCAGCACCTCCCGACCTTCGCTTCCTCTTGGGAACGTTTGCTCAGTTTTTGAATCGGATTATTATTTTCATTTCATCAATTCATTTATGCCTATTACAAAATCAGACACGCCCGTTGATATCAACAAACGCCGCATCATCAACGGCGGCGATGCGGATGTCATGCAACTCTACCCGATGCGCCACAAGTTCGCATGGGAAGCCTACAATGTCGGCAATGCCAACCACTGGCTCCCTACGGAAATTTCCATGCAAGCGGATATCGAACAATGGCGTTCGATGAACGGCCTTACCCCCGAGGAGCGACAGGCCTTTGAAACGGTGCTCGGCTTCTTCACCACCGCCGACTCGATTGCCGCAAACAATGTTGTGCTCGCACTCTATAAACACATCACCTCCCCCGAATGCCGTATGTATCTCTTGCGCCAAGGATACGAGGAGGCGATCCATACCCATGCGTATCAATACATCGTCGAGAGTCTTGGGATGGACGAGGGGCGCATCTTCAATATGTATCGCGAAGTCGAGGCAATCTACAATAAAGACAATTTCATTCTTGGCTTCAATGACGGCATCTTCGATCCTAATTTCAAAACGGGAACATTCGCAAACGATCAGAAATTTCTCGAAAATCTTTGCGTCTTTTCGCTTATTCTCGAGGGTATCTTCTTCTATAGCTCATTTGCGGTGATGTTCGGCTTTCAACGCCAACGCAAGTTGGTCGGTGCTGCAGAGCAAATCCAGTACATCATGCGCGATGAATCACAGCACTTGAACTTCGGCATCAACATGATCAACGCGATCAAGGAAGAACAACCTGAACTCTGGACTCCGGAATTCCAAGCGCATATTATCGATCTCGTGAAACGCGCCGTTGTACTTGAGTACACTTTTGCGCAGACAGTATTCCCTAAGGGAATCTTCGGCATGAACGCCGACGGTTTCAAACAATATATCGAACATATCGCCGATCGACGACTTCAGACGGTGGGACTTCCCCCTCAATTTAACGTTGAAAATCCTTTTCCATGGATGTCGGAGGCAATCGACCTCGCCAAGGAGAAAAACTTTTTCGAAACGCGTGTTACCGAATACAAAGTCGGCGGGCAACTCGAGTGGTAATTCGCAAAGTTTTCCCCAAAAAAGTAGTGCAAACAGTTCCCTTTCGCGGTAAGCTTAAGGGGAGCATTCTACGCACCGTATGGCTGAACAACCCACTCAATTTGAAAAAACCGCGGCCCTCGAAACAAGTATCGAGGAGTTGCAAAATACCAAAAAGGCGATGCTTAATCTGCTTGAGGATGCGCATATCGCCGAACAAAAAGAAAAACAGCGTGCGGAAGAATTGCGTGCCGCCGTCGATGAGATCAAGCGCTTCGCATCAATCGCCGATCAAGAACGTGCAACATACCTTCTCCTCCTTTCCTCAATCGGGGAAGGAGTGCTCGTGCTTGATTTGGAACACAAAATCACGATTTTAAATGATGCGGGAGAGCGCATCTTGGGATACCCCAAAGAAGAACTGATCGGAAAACCCTTTGAGGAGGCACTCCATTTTTTTGATAAACAAAATACTCCGCTCAATAACGCAGTCTGGGAAGAAGCATTTGTGGCATGGGAACCAAAAGCACTTCCCACGGAAATCTCGGTAAAACGCAAGGACGGCACGCTTCTTCCCATTGCGATCATTATTGCGCCGATTATCGACACCAAACGCTATGAACTCAAGGGTGTCATTATCACCTTCCGCGACGTGCACGAAGAACGAATGCTCGAAGATGCACGCGTAAATTTTATTTCCATTGCTTCGCATCAACTCCGCACTCCCCTCACCTCAATGCGCTGGTTTTCCGAAATGCTCTTGGGAGGCGACGCGGGAGAGATCACTGAAGATCAAAAACATTTCATTGAGCGCATTTATCAAGGAACCGATCGTATGATTGCACTCGTAAACCTGCTCTTACAAATCGCACGCGTTGAGGCGGGTCGTCTCAAAGTCGAACCGGTACCGACCGATCTCAAGGCAATTAGTGAAGCCGTTATCCTCACCTTGAATACGCAGCTCAAAGAAAAAACGCAACAGGTCATCATCAAGGCGGAAGAAGGCCTACCGCTCATTCCAATGGAGCAAGACTACCTCTGGCAAATTATTCAAAATTTCCTTACCAACGCCATTCGCTATTCTCCCGCAAATGGAATCATCGAGATCATTATCGAACAAAAAGGTGAATGGATTGAATACAGCGTCAAAGACTCGGGTATCGGCATTCCGGAGAATCAAAAAGATAAAATCTTTGAAAAATTCTTCCGTGCCGACAATGCCCTCAAAGCCGTTCCCGAAGGTTCGGGACTTGGACTCTCCCTCGTCAAATCTCTTGTTGAAGGATGGAAAGGACGCATCTGGTTTGATTCGGTTGAAGGAAAAGGCACCACTTTCCATATCACCATTCCCGTCAAAGGAATGGAGGCACACGAAGGCGATGTCAAATTGAGTGTCTAAACATCACAACCTCTCCAACAGGAAGGACAATAAAATAAGCGCAAGATGCGCTTATTTTATTGTCCGACCAATGAAAAGATGATGGGCGAAAATACTATTTCAACTGCGCATCAAGCGCCTGTGCAAAATTCGCATACGGGAGTGAGCCCGAAAGGCTTTGAGTACCCGTCACAAATCCCGGAGTTCCCTGAATACCAAACAATGCACCCTCGTCGCGATCATCGTTGATGGATTTGAGATATTCCGCTTTTTTCTTTGTCATAAGTGCCGCGACGTTTTCCGCGTCAATTCCGGGAATACTCTTCGTGAGGGCAAGCACGCTTGCCTCATCGCCAAAACCTCCCCCCTCTTCATCTTGCGCCGCATAGAATGCAGCTCTCCATAGAGCGTATGCATGCGGATAAAGCTCCCACACCGCACGCGACACAAGCGCGCCCGTCTCCGAATCGGGACCCAAAAATGCAAAATCTTTAAATACGATTTTTACCTTGCCGGTTGCGACATATTTTTCAACAATGAGCGGAAGTGTCTTCAATTCGAATTGCTTGCAAAATGGACACTGAAAATCTTCCCACACCACAAGCGTTACCGGCGCATCGGAATCACCAATAAATGGCGCACCCGCAATATTGACATCCTTAACGTTCACCGATACCGAAGGTATCGGAGCGGCAATTTCACCCCCATCCACTAACGGAGCCGCCTGTTTCGAATCAGAAAAATTGGTAAACACAATCGCACCGGCAACAATAAGTCCCGAGAAAATAATTGCAAGCGGAATCAGGTATTCATTGGTCTTTCGCAAGAGAGCGCGTGGCGTGAACATGTTCATGGTTTATGATGATGAGTACTTAATTATATGTCGCGGTGATCAATTCGCACAACCACTACCGAAGTGTTTGAATCTGTTTCAACAGTTCGGCGAGTGTCCGTTCGATTTTTGCGATTTTTTCATGATCAGCCACGCGATCCGCCGCCTCTTCTTCGCCGTCTTTCTCGAGTTCTTCACTCAAATCTTCAACGTTCTCTTTGATGTCTTCGATATCTTCGCTGATTTCCTTTGCGTCCTCTTGAATATCCTCAACATCTTCCTGAATATCATCGAGATCCTTTGAGATTTCTTCAACATCTTCCTGAATATCATCGAGATCCTCACTCACCTCTTCGATCTGTCGCGCTTGGCGATTCACGGTGAGTTGGATGAAAATCGAAAGATAAATCGCCTCAAGCGAAACCACGGTCGTCAAAATGAGCAGGACTTTATCGAGTGAAAACCCGAACCACAAAAGCCCGAAAACTCCCACAAAAAAGAGGGAGTGGAGCACGAGCGAGATGGGTGAGCCAATATAACGCGTTGCGTTCATTGCAAGCCGCTCCAACGCAGGTTCCTGAGGTTTGTCGATATGATGGGGTTTGTTTGCGCGTGCCATAATAAAAATGTATCCAAGCACAAAACTCGAATACTCCTATCATAGTACAGCAACACAAAGATGCAAAATAAACGCGCCTTCCGCAATCAATGCAGTCCGATTTGATAATCATGGAGGCGGCGATAGATTCCTCCTTTTTCAAGCAATGCTTCATGGGATCCGCTTTCCGCAATACGGCCTTTATCAAACACCAAAATAGTGTCTGCTTTGCGCACTGTCGAGAGTCGATGGGCGATGATAAAAGTGGTACGACCTTTCATGAGCCGCTCCAGCGCTTCGGTAACGAGCTGTTCCGTTCGTGCATCAAGCGCACTGGTCGGCTCGTCAAGGATGAGAATGGCGGGATCACGGAGCATTGCGCGTGCGATCGCCACCCTTTGCTTTTGCCCCACAGAAAGCTTGACCCCTCTCTCTCCGACGACGGTTTCATACCCTTCTGGAAGGGCGGTGATGAATTCATCGATATGCGCTTCTCTGGCGGCAGTTTTGATTTCTTCTTCGGAGGCACCGAAGGTACCGTAGGCGATATTTGCTTTTATGCTGTCGTTAAACAACGCCACTTCTTGAGGAACCACGCCGATATGCTCGCGCAAGATACGCAGATCGAATTGGCGCGTATCAACTCCGTCAATGGAAACACTGCCCGTTGTGGGAAAATAATATCCGGAGATCAGTGACACCGTCGTGCTTTTCCCTACGCCCGATTCCCCCACAAATGCGACGACCGCTCCGGGTCTCGCATGAAAAGAGATATCCTTCACGATTGGCGACTGGTCGGGGGCATAGGCAAACGAAACATTGTCAAAATGGACATCACCCGCGAAAGATTCGGGAACACGGGCATCAGGCGGCACATAAACTTCCTCCGGCTGAGCCAATACTTCTTCCGCGCGCGCGGCGGCAAGAATACCGTTTTGAATAGTTTGCCAACTGTGGCCGAGGGCGACAAAAGGACCGAAAAACATGTTCGCATAGCCGTTGAGTGCAATCAACTGACCGACGGTGATCGTATTATTGGATACCAAGTGAATGGAGAAAATAAATACGGTGAGTTGAGTAAGAAAAACGATAATACGCTGAAAAAAATTCACATTGCTCCAAATTTTTTCCAGACGGTACCATATTTTATAAGTATGACCGAGCAGGGACTCGCGCACCTTATTTGTCTCATGAGTTTCCGCGGCGGCTTGTTTCACGCTTTCAATCTGATGCACCGCGGAAGCGGCCGCACTCCATCCTTCATCCCACAACCGATGTCCGAGCGATTCGATTGAAGCGATCGGGAGCAGGATTTTTGTAAGCAGAAGAACATAGAGCAACACACCCAACAAAAGAATTCCGGCAAGAAGCCCGTTGATACTTGCCGCAAGCGCAAGTCCGATGAAAATACTCAAAAATTGTGGGGCGATATTTACAGTCATCGAAAGAATGGATTGCGTACGCCATCCGACCAGACTGACTTTTTGAATTTCACCGTTGATATGGGCATTTTTGTGATATGCAAGCGGAAGACGAAAAAAATGGGCGAACCCTTCGGTCTGAATATTGAGATGAATATTCAAGGTAACGCGTCGGCGCAGGCGATCAATAATCCAATCAATATTATTTGCAATCAATTGCACCAGCACCCAAACACCGAGCAAGATTCCCCAAAGCGGCAATCCACTTTCCGCAACAGCAATTTCATGCTGAGAAACTTTAATCAGCGCATCGAAAAATCTTCCCGTTACATAAGGAATGAAGCCGTTGGCAACCGCCGAAACCAGTCCAAGGATAAAGAGGGTAATAAATTCCCGTCGAAAAGGTTCCATATATCGTCGGATCACCCCGATACCCGTCTGTATTTCTTTTTTGGTAATTTTCTTGTCTTCCATAAGAGATCATCACTGTAGTACATCGTTTCTCGGCATGCAACTCTTCTCCTTCTTCACTGCTCGACTAACACCAAAATCCGCCTTTCAAGGCGGATTTGCGAGCGATCACATCACCGTATGTTTATTTAATTTATTTAAGGGGATTTTCTCCTTGGATAATGCGAATTAAAAACATAATGATCGCAATAACCAGAAGTATATGGATAAACCATCCGACGGTATAAACACCGATAACTCCGAGCAGCCACAAAACAAGAAGTACGAATGCAATAGTTGTGAGCATAGACATATTTATTGAAGGTAAATGAAATTATTGTTTCGTAGTAAATGAGGCGATATCTCCGCGAACCGTGCCTTGGGAATTTTTCCCGACGATACGATAGAAATATTTTGTATTCGCGCGCAAATTCCCCAAGTCCGCGCGTGCGGTTACCGTCGCAGTGCCTGCATCAACGGTTGTCGGTGTCGTCCCATTTCCGATAAGACTGCCGAGCAGTGAATCTTCGCTGTATTCAAACCAATATGTTGATTCGGCGCCACCCGGGTTGATCTGCCCCATCAGTGCTGCCGATGAGTTGGTAATATTGCTTGTTCCCCCCGTTTTCACCGTTGGCAGAGTTGCTGCCGGAGGACCTTGCGTGGTGAAGCTCTGCACGGAGCCATTCACAGTACCGTATTTATTTTGCGCATTCAGACGAAAATAATATTTCGTTAGCGGGTCGAGCGAGGATGCGGGAGCAGAAATCACCATCATCGCCGTGCCATCACCGCCCGATTCAAGTGCACTCACATTGCCAAAATTTGTGTCTTTTCCATACTCAAACCAATACGTTGTTGCCGAACCGTTGGGATTAAGCTCGCCGTTTAAGTTGGCACTCGTACGGGAAATTCCCGTAGCGGAAGTTGTACGCGTGATCGGAGGAATCGTTCCTTTCGGAGGAGGGCTATCATTGGTACGAAAACTATATGTTGCGCCATTCACAGTTGCAAAACTGTTTTGCGCATTCAGGCGGAAATAATACAGCGTGTTGGCGCGTAATCCGGTGATGTATGTTGGAGCAGCAATAGACGCAAACCCCGAACCAAGCGCCTGTGCGACACTGCGACTCCCGAGGGAAGTGGATTCTCCGTATTCAAACCAATATTTTGTTGCCGCCCCATTCGGATTCACCCTTCCCGTGACAACTGCGGTGGAATCCGAGGTGGATACATGTTCCGATGTTTCCACAGTTGGTGCATCAGATTTTGGAGGGACAGAAGGAGAGGGCGATGGCGGTGGAGGCGTCGTTTGGGTAACGTATATATTTGGAGCAGAAGAAGTTGGTGGGGATTGATTTTCATACGCTGTTTTGTTGCTACTTTTTTCAAAAAGATAAAATCCAAGACCGACAAGAACAATCGCACCAAGCACCCCGAGGAGTAAGTTTTTATTCATACAAAAAAAGTTAAATACATTAACGTGTATTCCTAATCATATTCCCTTCTCAGTGAAAATGTGATGAAGACACAAGCCTATCTCCGAGGTTATGGATATGGCGAAGAAACAGATGATATTACTATGGCAAATGGACACCCTGAGTGAAACCGTGATTCGTCACCCTGTCGTATGCTTCATTCTCGTCGGAGAGTGCGATATAAACTCCCTTACTCGCATCGGTTAAGGCGGACTTCAGCTGGCTGCAATCGGGACGAGGGCCGACCGAGGAAAGTTTCGCATGCAACGCTTTTGCGTTCGTAATTGCAATGTCTTGATGGCCCGTTTCATGGAGAGATAAATTTTTGAGATAGGTCTGCCACATCAGTTGAAGCGACGGGGAGGACGAAGCTGCTCCTTCCCACGCAGGGAGCGTGATCGTCGTAGAGAGCGTAACCTCGATGTGTCGTGTCGCGCATTGATTTTCCGAATGAAGAGAAAGATAATTCCATTCAAGAAAATAATCAGTATAACCGGAATAATTTTTTCCCGTTTTATCGCGCGGACCCTTATTTTTGAGTTCGTTGATTATTTCATCAAGCGTCGTTCCTTTAACGGAATAATAAACGGTCTTCAGATCATAAGAGACTCCTCCGGTTCCGGTTGCAGCGACGATAGGTGCGGTAACCGGTGGGGATTTTTGAGTAATCGGCGGGGCTTGTGGTGCGGGTGAAGCTACTGAGGAAATTTTTAGCGAGGTTGATGTGGTGGCGGGTGCGCGCGAAATAATTTTGGGAACAATTCGCGATGATGTTCCCGACGATGGACGATGAAGCGGCTGAAGTACCGACGAAGGAGGTGTGGAAGTTGCGGGTAATGATTCCGCAACTTGGGAAATCGGAGCCGGTGCGGGATGAACACTCTTCACCACCGTAAACGCGGTCAGAGCACCAAGACCAAGTAGTAGCACAACAACCAACATCAATGACCCGCGATGAAAAGACATACCCGACAAGTATACCAAATATCGTCGCGCCAAATTCTTGACAGGATAAGTGGAGATGCTATCTTCCAACAAGATGCTCTTGAAAGGAGAACGCAGTGAAAAATGTATTCAATTGGTTCATGGGTATGCCGAGAAGAGTGAAATATGGCCTTATTGCATTCATGTTGGGACTGACCGCGTGGCAACTCGGGGAGCACCCCGAAGCCATTGTCGCACCGGTGAAAAAATGGGGTCCATACGTGGCGACAAATCTCTCCATCATTTTCGGAGCAATCGCGCTTATCTATATACTCCGCTCAATTGAGCGAACAGTACTCAAGCGACTGCGAGCGGTAAATCTTACGGTAAAACTCTTGAAGCACCCCAAAGACAAGCCTGGACTTTTCGATACACATGCGAACATAACTTTTACCGCAGTGGAAAAAAGGCCGGGCGGCTATATCATTGACCTCTCCCCTGCCGGCGAACCGGGGGAGCGACTCTGGGTTACTGACGAAGAAATCGAAGTGCTCAACAGCACCAATGAATAAACGTAAACACCGCAGCAATAGTGCTGCGGTGTTTTTTAAACCAATCCGTTTCTTACCGTATTTCCAGAACACCATTCACAGCTGGCGCACCGCTGTGCCACGCCCCCCCTGTCGCGCTCTTCTTCATTTTGTGAAATAATAAATACCTATGCAGTTCATGAAAAATTTATTTCGTATTCATGTACTTCTGCTCATGACGATGCTCCTTGGTGGTGGTACTCTGGCGTGGCATTGGTCAACACGCGCTCCCCTTTCCCCTTTTGAGACGACTGTAGTGCGCCGAGGAGACGTAACACAAGAAGTACTGGTAACCGGACGAGTCAATTCGGAGTCAAAAGTTGACCTTGCATTTGAGCGAGCGGGAGTAATCACCAATGAACCGTTGCCCGTAGGCACACAGGTGAAATCAGGAGAGGTGCTTGCAATACTTGATACAAGCGAGCTCGCCGCACTACGTTCTCAAGCAAGGGCAAATGTGCGTGTTGAAGAAGCGAACCTCGCGCAGTTACAAGAAGGGAGTCGTCCCGAAGATATTGCGGTAACTGAGGCGCAACTCACCAGTGCGGTGAGCACACATCGGGATGCCGTGCGGACACTGGAAGACAAAGCCGAGGTTTCATTCACCGTTTCTGATGATGCAATCCACAACAGTGTCGATCAACTGTTTACCAACCCCCGCAGTGCCAATCCTGAATTGAATTTGCTGATCAGTGATACCAATCTTGCAATCACACTTCCGCAAATGCGCGCACAGACTGAGCAGACACTCATAAGGTGGAGTGAAGCAATGAATGGAACGAATACCGATATATTCATAACTGAAACGGAAAATTCACTCATCGAAATCAAATCATTCATGGAGCTTGTTGCAAAAGCCGTTAATCTCCTTTTACCCAATAGCAACAGCCCCCAATCAAAAATTGACGAATGGGAACTTGATATTTCAACCGCGCGCACGGGAGTCAACACCGCACTTTCAAATTTTCGTACCGCAAAAGCAAACGAACGTGAAAAGGCGCAAGCCGTTGATATCGCTCGACATCAGCTCACACTAAAAACCGCCGGGCCGACAAAAGAGGCACTCGCGGCGCAAACCGCAAAGATCGCTGCGATGAGGGCAACCCTTGCAAATTATGACGCGCAAATTTCCAAAATGTCTCTTGTTGCACCATTTGCAGGCATCATCAGCAGACAAGACACAAAGCGCGGCGCCGTTGTTTCACCAAATATTCCAGTAGTCTCCTTAATCTCCGATGGAAAATGGAAAATTGAAGCAAACGTTCCCGAGGCCGATGTCGCAAAAATACACGTGGACGATCCGGCGCAAATCAGCTTCGATGCGTATGGGAGTGAGGTACTTTTTGAGGCAACCGTGAGTAAAATCGATCCGGTGGAAACAATCATCGACGGTGTCTCGACTTATAACGTTACGCTACACTTAGTACAAGATGATGATCGCGTGCGCTCCGGAATGACGGCAAATATCACCATTCATACAGAAAAACGTCCCAATGTACTGATGATACCTTCACGAGCGATACTCACACAGGGTGAGCGCAAATTCGTGCGCACCCCAAGCATTGATGGGCAAAGTGCAATCGAAGCAACCGTCCAGACCGGTCTCCATGGCTCAGACGGTCTGGTTGAAATTATTTCGGGTCTTTCTGAAGGTGATCGCGTAATTACCTTCGAGCAGAAGCCGTAATACGTCCACACAACCAAGTACCGCTATGCCCCTTATTGAAGTCACCTCACTCGCAAAAATATTCCAAATCGACAAAGACGAAGCGCCGACAATCGCGCTCCGTGATATCAATTGTACGATTGCGCGCGGAGAATTTGTCGCCATCATTGGTCCTTCCGGTTCCGGAAAATCAACACTGCTCCAAATACTCGGGCTCCTCGATCGCCCGACATCCGGCACCTATCGCTTTGGCGGTCGCTTAGTGGATGACTACACCGATGATGAACAGGCGGCATTGCGCAATGAGTCACTCGGATTCATCTTTCAATCATTCAATCTCCTTGCGCGCACTTCAGTCTTGGAGAACGTCAAACTTCCGCTCGCATACTCCAAAGTCCCCCCTTCGGAGTGGGACGCACGCGCAAAAAAATATATTGACGATGTCGGACTCACGCATCGCCTGTTTCATGAGCCGGCAAAACTTTCCGGTGGCGAGCGGCAGCGTGTAGCAATTGCACGAGCCTTGGTGATGCATCCGGAAATTATTTTTGCCGATGAGCCAACCGGGAATCTTGACAGTGTTTCAGGAAAATCAGTCATGGATATCCTTGAGCGTTTGCATGCGGACGGACACACGATTATCCTGATTACGCACGACAAAACACTTGCGCGCCATGCACAGCGTATTATTCAACTGAAAGACGGCCACATCGAATGGGACGGGCCCACATCGGACTATCATGAAGTAACCGTATGACAAACCTCTACACACTCAAAAGTGCATATCGCGCATTGCGCGCCAATAAAGTGCGTTCGGGACTTACCATTCTTGGTGTGGTCATCGGAATTACGGCAATCATGCTTATTGTTTCCATTGGCGGTGGTGCGCAACAGTTGATCTTGGGACAAATTCAAGGTTTCGGAGCAGACATGCTGATCGTGCGCCCAGGTCGCGAACCCAAAGGTCCGACGGATTTTCCCCAATCGTTTTTTTCGAATTCGCTGAAAGATCGCGAATTAAAAGCACTCATGCGCAAAGAGAATGTTCCGGATCTCGCCGCGATTGCACCCGTAATATTTGTCTCCGAATCCGCTTCTTACGAGGGCGAAACCTATCGACCGACTATTTTTGGCTGGTCGGCGGAATTCATGTTGACCGTTGAAAATATGGCCGTTGCCAGAGGAAGTGTCTTTGACGAAAATGATATCCGTCAAAATGCGAGCGTTGCCGTCATCGGACCAAAAGTCGTAGAACAACTTTTTGGAACTGAAGATCCGTTGGGAAAGTTCATTCGCATCAAAGGAAAGAACTTTCGTGTCGTTGCCATTCTTGAGAAAAGAGGTGCGGGAGCGTTATTTAATAGCGATGAACTGATTGTCGTACCCTACACCACCGCAATGACTTATTTGACGGGAACAAACTATTATTTTGAAATTGTCACACGAGCAAAAACACCCGATGCCATCCCCCGTATGAGTGCCGACATCACCGCGACACTGCGCGAACTGCACAATATTACCGATACGACAAAAGATGATTTTTATATTATGACTCAACAGGGAGTCATCAATCAGGTCAGTATCATCCTCACCGCACTCACCGCATTTCTCACCGCAGTCGTTGCCATCTCACTCATCGTCGGCGGAATCGGCGTCATGAACGTCATGCTCGTCTCCGTCACGGAGCGCACGCGTGAAATCGGTTTACGCAAGGCACTTGGGGCCCGCAATAAAGACATCCTCGCGCAATTTCTTGCAGAAGCGATACTCCTTTCACTGGGAGGTGGAATCATTGGTGTTACCCTTGGGGCGACACTCGGATTTCTTACCGCAGTCAGTCTCTCGCGCGGACTCGGTCTTGCATGGGAATTTACATTTCCACTCGGAGCGATGATTATCGGACTTGCTGTTTCAATGCTTGTGGGAATTATCTTCGGCCTCTATCCCGCATGGAAGGCATCACGAAAAAGTCCGATTGAAGCTCTCCGTTACGAATAGAAGAAGGTGAGGTTCTAGAAATACCGCACCGCATAACATATCGGCGGAACGCATCCGAACAAAAGTGAACCGAGGCCAACCGCGATACCGAGCACTCCGATCCACTGTGCATAAGGTTCGAGTTTTGCGGTAAAATCCGCGATTACGGAAAACTTGCGCGCAACGCGAGGGGCAAGCAAAAGACCGGAAAGAATTGCGGGAATTGCTTGCGGGAAACTCGCGCCAAAAAGAAACATGCCAAAAATGATTCCGAGTCGTTCCAAGAGAGCGACGACACCGACAATGAGCGCGAGGATGCCGATGCTCTCACGAAATGTCGTCAGTTTGGATTCCGCTTTTTCCACATGGGCAACATGTTTGCCCGCCCATGTTTTTAATTTAGGTGATGCGAGCAGAAATCCGGAGAGAATATTGACCAATTGAATAAGCATAAAAGGATATGAGCGCAAATAATAATATTTACAGCATAACACAAACGAGAGAATGGGGAGAAATTTTCATTTCTTTACTTACGAAAGCTCTTTAAACACCGCACTCGGTGCCATGTATTCATCAGTAATTTCCGAGATCAAAAAACCCTCCGGAGCAATAAAATTATGCGTGGCATCAGTCATTACATCATCGAGATGCGGACCACAATCCTCCCGCACTTCTACCGTCATCGGAACCATTTCCACTCCGTGATCGTGGAGTACTTGAATGCGATGATTCCCCGCTTCAAGACGAAATGTGTTGCTGCGCAAACCAACGCGCATAATGAGCGGATTATAAAGACCCTCCTCGCAAATATTTTGCCAAAGCGTATCAAGCGAAACCACCGTACCGTCCATAAGATCCGCCATCGGTGAAACATCTCTCCCCCAATATTTCCAGAGAAAACTCATGGGAACGAGCTCAATCTTTCCTTGTGCAAACAGCGGATGTTCTTTCCATTTTTCTTTAATATGCATACGCGAGCGTGACTATCGATAATAGAGAATCATACCATGAAGAATCGCCGAGAGCCGGATTTGACAACGAAAGAATTGCTCGATAGGCTCAAGTGAGCAGTTCCAACCACAGGAGTGTATCATGGCACATGAAGTCAGTTCTTGGAAAGAAGCGGGATGTGTTCTCCGCCTCAACGTCGCAGCGCTCTCGCAACGGGAGCCCTACTCGCAGGAAATCAATGAAACCTTCGGTGAAGGCGGTGCATTAAACGCCAATTACCGAACGGTCGACGCCCTGGCTTTTGCGGCAAATATCCTCGGCAAAGCCGATCTCACCTACCGAGCCGATTTTGTATTCAAAACCGGCGACAATGGGGAAATCCTTTTTGATTTTCGGGATCAGCATATCAAGAAACGCGCACGGGAAGCCCTCGCATTTCTTGGGACAATTATGGAGTCATAATGCAACAACCGCTTACACAGAGCGGTTTTTTTTATCGCGCCTGAGCCGAGATGGCACCGGCCATCAATTGCAAATCCTTTATATGTTTTACAAAAAATTATTTTGAGAGGAGTTCTAGTCTTTTTTGGTACCAACCATCGTGAGGAGAAAGATTGCCAACATGACGAGCACGATCGTTCCGCCCGTCGGAAGATTCAGATAAAAAGAAATAAAGATACCGAACAGTACGGAAAAAATAGAAATACCTTCGGCAACGAGAAGCGTGAGAAGAAAATTCTTCTTAAACTGCAGTGCGGTGATCACCGGCACGACAATGAGCGCGGAAATGAGCAACACCCCCACAATCGGTATCGCCAAAGAAACCGTAAGCGCGGCGACAGCGATAAGGAGTGTGTTCACAGCACGCACCGGAATACCGCTTACGTGCGCCGATTCTTCGTCAAACGAAATATAAACGAGTTCTTTATAGAGCAAGAACACCGTTGTACCGACAACAAGTGCAAGCAAGCTGATGGTGAGTACATCGGATTCGGTTACCGTTACAATACTTCCGAATAAATAGCTGAAGAGATTGGCGTTTAATCCGCGACCAAGACTCATGAGCACAATTGCGACCGCAAGCGACCCGGAAAGAAAAAGCGCAAGTGCGGATTCCCCGGAAATACGTTTTGTATTACGCAACTTTTCGATTCCCAATGAGGCGACGAGCGTTGTTCCCACCGCCGAAAAAATAGGATTGAGACCAAAAAAAAGCCCGAGTGCAATACCCGCAAGTGAAACATGGGCCAAGGTGTCTGCAATGAGTGAATATCTGCGCAGCACCAGAAAGATGCCAATAAGCGGAGCGATGAGTGCGACAACAATGCCCGCCTCGATCCCCCGGACGATAAACCCATATTGAAATAAATCAGTGATCATGTCCATGGGAGAGCGTGTGTTGTGCGTTCTTTTCAAGAAAGAGCGACGGGGAGGAATAATATGTGAGCGTTGTATCAACATACAAAAGACGCGAGGCCTCTTTTGCAAGTGCGCCGATATCATGAGAAACGAGAATGATCGTAAGTCCTTCATCGCGATTGAGCTTCCGCAAGAGTGCATAAAATTCTTCTTGCGCACGGTGGTCAATCCCCGCCGTCGGTTCATCGAGGAAAAGAATGGTGGGCGATGTCGCAAGCGCACGCGCAATAAAGACGCGCTGCTCCTCTCCGCCGGAAAGACTCCCGATGAGCTGATGACGATAGTCCCACATATCAACGCGTCGGAGTGCGAGTTCCGCCGCCGCGCGATCTTCACTGTTTATCCTCCGAAAAAGCCCCCGTTTGGCATACCGCCCCATGAGTACCACATCAAAGACCGTCGCGGGAAATTGCATATCGAAGGAAGAAGTTTTTTGAGGAACGTATCCGATACGCGATCGGTCCGTCAGGAGTTTTTGCTCTTTACCAAAAATCCGTATTGATCCTTGAGAAGGGTGCAAAAGTCCGACAATAAGTTTCAAGAGAGTGGTTTTTCCGCCGCCATTGGGGCCGATAATTCCGAGATAGTCACCTTTGTTCACCACAAGATGCGCACAACAAAGCACCTCCCCCGCCCCATAGGAGAAACTCAAATTGGAGAGCTCGATAATCGGTTGAGGTGTGTCGGTCATTGTACTCATTATCTACATTCCAATGCGATTCGTAAATTGGTGAGATTGTCCCTCATCACGGTGAAATAGTTTTTGCCGGCGGCAACATCACTATCGGTAAGCCCTTCAAGCGGATCGAGGATCATTGTTGTCGCACCGGTTTCGTTGGCAATTGTTTGTGCAAGTCTCGGACTCACCAAGCTTTCGAAAAAGATAGCCCGAATATCCTGCGCGCGGACAAATTGCACGATAGCGGCAAGCTCTTGGGCGGACGGCTCGACATCGGGAGAAAGTCCCGCAATGGGTACTTGCGTGAGTCCGTACGTCTCTGCAATATAGCCAAATGCGGTATGAGAAGTTACAAAATCCTTTCGTGTGCACAGTTCTAGCCCCGTACGGTACTCCTGATCCAATGCACCAAGCTCACGGAGCAATGCTGCGGCATTTTGCTCATAGTAGTTTTTATTTTCCGGATCAATGCCCGCTATTCCCGCCAAAATCTTTTCCACTTGTTGTTTGGCAAATTGCGGAGAAAGCCACACATGCGGATCAGTCAGTTTCTTGCCGTCTTGAACCACTGTTTGTGTGGTTAAATTTTCTCCCGCAATAAGTATTGCGGTCTTTGTCGGGTCGATATGTTTTCGGATGTCGTCGCTCCACACCTCAAGATTCCCTCCATTAAGGACGAGAAGCTTACTCCGCTCTATGGTCGCAATGTCTTGCGGGGTCGGCTCATATTCATGTGGCTCGACACCCGCCGGAGTCATATTCACCACGCGAATCTTCTCACCCCCAATTGTTTGTGCAAAAAAATAAAGCGGGTAAAAACTCGTAACGACGGTGAATTGTTCGCTTGGCTCGGTAAGGGCGGATTGCCGTACACTGAGCACAATAAGTCCTGAAACGGCGAGAATTCCCAAAGCGATAGTGAGATATGTTTTATTCATACAATGTTCCAGCCTATCACAAACGCGAAAGTATTGCAATTATATTAGTAAGGAAGTACACATAAGCGACCTCGATTCCGCTCTACAACAAAAAGTTTTTGCTGAAAGTCTCCCATGTTCGCGAATATCCAACACTCCCTGTATCATTAAGTTTGCCCCCGCAACGCTATCCTTTGCGGGATTTTCTTTCTCTCAAGTGTTCTTGAGGATGGGTGTAATAATCAAAGACAGAAATAAAACTGTGCTAAAATTGATGGAGGCGTAGCGAGGGATTATTTCCCCGAAAAACGCCGACATCGTTTTTCGTTTTCTAATAATCATGAATACATCCAACTGGTACGCACAACTGATAAAACCAACATGGGCTCCGCCGAGCTGGCTTTTTGGTCCGGTTTGGACGGTGTTGTATATAATCATTGCCGTAACCTTTGGGACAATATTTTATAAAGCATTCACAAAGCAAATTCCATGGATAGTAGCCTTACCGTTTGCACTCAATCTTGTTTTTAACGTTGCTTTCACTCCGCTCCAATTCGGCCTTAAAAATAATTTCTTAGCGGCAGTTGATATACTCCTTATTCTGGGAACGCTTATCTGGGGGCTTTGGGCACTCTGGCACACCTCATCAGACCTTCGGTGGATAGTGTATGCGAATATCCCCTATCTTCTCTGGGTTTCATTTGCGGCAATTTTGCAACTAACCATCACATATCTGAATAAATAATTTGTGCGCATTTATCGCTTTCGACATGTTCGATCATGCTTGAGTCCGAGCTTAACTGATTAACGGTGCTGACACTGTTTCCCATTTATTTCCTGTTCCACTTGTGCTACCGGTCAACTAAAAAATTCTCTTGGTGGAGAATTTTTTAGTTAGCGGTTGTGAGGGGGATTATTCTTCTTCCGGTTTTTCCACATCAGAACGACCGTCGAGTGATAACGGATCTCCGTTTTCATCTTGAAGATTGAAGGGGTCTTGAGGTTCCCCGCTCATATCACTCTCATCTTGGTAGGTTTCCGACGTAGCACCCACCTCCCACATTTTGTTTTCTTCAGGCATAAGAAAAATTTATTATTATATTTTAAAACTATACCATTTCTCCAATTTCGACAATACCAGAGAATAATGTGTACGTTATTCCTTGAACTGGAGATAAGTCCAAATTATTCATGACTTGCGTGGTGTAATATTTTTTACAACTAACTGCTTCGTCCGCCGCTCATCACCATGGAGTTATCAATAGACACGCACGCTGTCGCGCACCGCAACAAAGTCTTGCACAATAGTGGCGCCCATTTCAAAGTAGGTGACGGAGAAGGCATAGACCCAGTTTGGTTGTGCGAGCGCAATGGTCGTCCCTTCGTACAAGCCCGACCAACGATACGAAAGTGCCGGCATACCGCTGATCGTTGTCGAAGCAAGCCTTCCTTCACCAAGCTTGAAATTTGAGCTACTCGTATTCCGTATCCACGACTCGGTCGTGTGCTTGTCGATATCGTTCTGAAAAATGTCGATCGTGATTGCGGGCGGACCCTCTCCGTTTGCAGGGAGCGGTAAATCCTCTTTGCGCGTCAAAACGATCACATGATGCTTCCTTTCACCCGGCACGTCTATTTCACTGAGGACATACGCTTTAGGATACACAAAAGAAATGCCATAGGTCGCGTTCGTATACTCCCCACCGCCAACAATATCCTGCGCTGCTGATGCTGCGGTGAACTGCAGTGTGTGCGGGTCGAGAGTCAGCCATATACTTTTGCCGACGGAGGGAGCGGTGGTGAAAGGCTCTCCTGCGGCGCGATCCGCATAATTGACAATAACTATTTTTCCGCCCCCCTTTTCAATAGTCTGTGGTGCAATACGATCACCAAGCAGCATCGCTTGAGATCCGATATAGCCGTTCTCTTTTTTGATCGCGGCCACGACGTAATAAAATGTACCGCTCCCGCCAAAATTTTGAGTGATGAGAAAAACCATGTCTTCCACCCCATCCCCATCAACATCGTGTGCGACCTCGTTACCAAAATACTTGATACTGGACGGGGAGGCGGACCCTTCCTTCGCGGGGAGATCTGAAACGCCATTGCGCAGGGTAACAACCGTTTCATCTATCCTGAATGTGATATTTTTGAAGTCCTCAGGCAACCCGTCCCCTTGCTTTTCACGGTAAATATAAGAATTCAAAACAAAGAAAGCAATAGTGAACAAGGCAAGACTGGCCACAATTCCGAGAATAATTTTTTTCATACCTTAGTTTAACATTTTTTCCGCGACCTGTTTCTCCTCGTTTCTCCTGCAAATGAGGGGTAACGGTACCTGACACCGTTTTTCGTTTTCACCGTTTTACCCAGAAGATCTTCTTGTGTTTTACCTTGTGCACATCTCCGAGTGTCAGCCATGTACCTTCTCGATCAGTTTACAAATTTGCAATCCTTTATAAACCAACGACTGGTTCCAAACATTGTTGAACCAGTAAATGTTCCAAGGAAGCTCACTTTGTCACCTGTTTTCAGTAGGTCTAACCTCCGCTGAGTCACCTTGTCAACATTACTAAATTGACAACTGACACGCGAGTTGGATACAGAAAGATGCAAATAATAAGTGGTGTCATCCCCAAATGAACCACTAATATTATCAAAAATACCCAGCCCATAAATTGATACATCTAGGTAATTCTTCAGGAATTTTTGCTGATCAGTAGCTCTAGTCATTTCATTATATCTTGAGAAAATGTCTGAAACATTAACTGTACTAGTAGCAATACTCTCGGAAATTACTACTGATGATTTTTGTTGACTGAGCATCACATACGTCCCCCATGCCCCATATAACGTTCCGAAAGTCCCCAGTACGCCAAAAATCCCGAAGGCAATTTGGACCCAAACAGGAAGATTTTTTACATCCTGTATATATTTGTTTGTTTTTTGAGTTTCTTCGAGACCAACTATTTGTTTATTTCCCTCAAGGAGTGCATCTTCAAGAGACCCTTCGTTTTTGATAAAATCAACATCCCCAAAAAGAAGATTGTCAGTCGCTCTCAACCCTTTCAGTTTTGCACCAGGAGAAATTTTTATAAATGAAGACTTATTATCAGACATAACCTTTTTATGGATCACTTAAAAATAAGGCATCTTGGTCTAGCTCAAGTTAGCTGCGGGACCTGGAATTTCTCGGCTTACAGCCGCAGTACCCGTTTCCCATTTTTTCGGAGCATGGCTCCTCAAAAATATGGGAGAACGGTTTCGAATCCAGGGCGTGAATTCCGCAGGGCATTCACTTCCCTTATTCTCACAAAGCCTCGAACTGGGAGCTCTGGACGAATTCCGCAACCTTTTTCTCGCCAATGATCCCGAGACACTAGCAATGGTGGCGGAAGTGAAGATGCTCGTGGCGCAACAAAGCGCACGGGAGAACTATGGAGCGACCGTCGATGCGTGAGCCTGTTTTGCAAGCTCTGCTCGCTCGCGTGGTGTGGGAGAACAGAGCAATGCATACAGCTCAAGCAGGCTTGAAGCGGCCTCCCGTGCTTCGTCAACCGAAAGACGCTCCCCGAGTTCGTGCTCGCAGATGTCCATAAATTCTTTCAGTGATTCGTCGGATATTTGCATGGGTTCAACATAGCAAGATTCTGCGGTCGTGCACGAGGGGAAAAGTGTGCCTGGGAGGAAAATTTATTAACGGGAGATGGTTTCTCTACTCCGCCCCCACCTCCGTGAGTGCTTCAAAGCGATTTGCAAATGGACGTGCGAGGGCTGCATGGTCATATTCACTGCGCGTCAGGGTAATGTCACTCTTACCCAATGCTTCATGCTCAAGGCGTTCGTTGATGTGGCACACATTTGCCATCAGATCTTCTTTTTCTTCAGCGGTGAACATGCCTTCGCGAAGTTCCTTGACGGAATCTCGCGTTTCTTCACGGAGGTCTTTTATTTCTTTTTGTAAATCACCCATCTTGATTTGAGTTTCTTGATGGTATTGCGTAATAAGGGTGGCAAGTTGTTCGGTTGTAATTTGTTGCTCTTCTTTCATAGGCTCATTCAAGCAAATTTCTTTCCGTTCGTCAAAAAAGAGCGGGGCATTAAATACATAAGCCTCAAAAATGAGGGGTGAAACTCTCATTGCACAATTTTTTGAATTAATTGGCTAGAGGGGCTCTAACTGCGGGACCTGGATTCGAACCAAGATAACGACCTCCAGAGGGTCGCGTCCTACCATTAGACGATCCCGCAATATTATTTTTCCAAACAAAAACTGCTCTACAGCAGTCTCCACAGTATAGCCAAATCAGACTATTTTTCAACCCTTGAACAATCACCGCCTCTCCCTGTTTCAAAATGAACACTATCACCTTCTCTCATTTTGCACACCACCCCACAATGAGACAGCGCATATACCCCATTCTCAAATCTACCATGTATTGTCCGATCGGTTCATAAATGGTAGATGAGGAGAAATTGTGATATTATTTTCTGATGGCAAAACAGATTGGTGAAACACAACAAAAAATATTACTGCTCATAGCGGGAGGGATAGGGCTCGGACTTGCGGGGACACCCACCCGTTATTTCCGCCTTGCAAAAGAAATCGGGAAAGAATGGAAAAAAATCGACCGCCGCCAATTGCAACGATCGATTAAATTACTTTATGAATCGCACCTACTCGAAACAAGAGAGCACCGCGATGGGACAACAACGCTTGTGCTCTCAAAAGAGGGCGAGCGTGTCGCACTCCGCTACAACCTTGAAAAACTCACTATCAAAAAACCAACGCAATGGGATAATAAATGGCGTATTGTGATGTTTGACATCCCCGAGCGGCTCCATCGATTACGCAGAACGATACGCTATCACCTCAATGAACTTGGATTTTTCCAATATCAAAAATCGGTCTTCATCCATCCGTACGAATGCGCCAACGAGGTGGAATTCGTGTTGGAATTTTATGGGGCACGGAAATATATACGCGTTATTGAGGCAACACATCTCGACAACGAACTCCACCTCAAGTCTCATTTCAAACTCCGGTAATTGAATAATCAAGCATAATTGCAATTACCATGTATTGTCCGATCGGTACAAAGAAGGTAGTTATGACTTTTACATTTGTTGATTGGGGTTCTTGCGGGTGCTCTGAAGGAGTTGTCCAATTGCTCACAAGAAAAGCGCGGCTGCCATAAACCTCCATGAACACACTGGCTGCTTGAGTGAAGACATTCTCACAAAGGCGGCATTGCCATATCGACAACGCCATGTAGAGTATTGAAAGGGACTGTTCTCCACATACTTGAAAGAAACGAGGTGTTGTCATGTTTCAATCCTTCTTTCCGAAACCGCTATTGTTCTTCGGGTCGTTTGTCATTTGGGCGCTCGCCTGTTTGTCGTTTTGGTTCGTGTGGGGTCATCCCGCCGGAGAAATGCTCAGTCTTGGTGAATGGTTCGGCTTTATACATCTCGATTTCGAGCTACTGGATACATTGGAAAAAGAGGCCGAGAAGTTCACCCTGAAAACCGACCCCGAACATATGAGGCTCGTGGGTGCTCAAATTGAAGCACTTGAGGGTGCCGCGACGTTTTGGACATATCAATTCTTGATCCCCTGTTATGGACTCTTCATTGGCTGCTGGTATTTTGCGAGCTCACACAAGTGGCTCAAGTGGTCGCTCCTCGGATCTGCCTTGATCATTTTCTGCACATGGTTTCAGGTGCAACTCGATGTCATGTTGAATGAATGGTTCGGCGGGTTTTATAACATGATCCCGATCATGTTTACTAATCCGGGAACAATCGAGAGTGCTGAATACTACGGGCGACTCCTTACATTCTTCAAAATTGCCGCGGTATTCGTAATCGTTGCAACGTTAAGCGGATATTTCATCCAGCACTATAATTTTCGTTGGCGAACCGCAATGACCGAGTATTACACCGGACTATGGCCTCGCATACGTGGCATTAAGGGCGCGTCACAGCGCATTCAAGAAGACACGAAGCGGTTGGCAGAGATCATGGAAACCCTTGGGGTTGGTCTATTGGATGCCGTGATGACACTCGCAGCGTTCTTGCCGATCCTTTGGATATTATCGGACAAGTGGATCTCTGCGATACCAATTGTCGGCCCGATCGCGCACGGATTAGTGATCGTTGCAGTAGTATGGTCAATCTTTGGCACCCTTGTCCTTATGCTCACCGGCTATCATTTGCCTATGCTGAATGTCTACAACCAAACAGTGGAGGCTGAGTTACGGAAAGAGCTGGTCTTGGGCGAGGATGATGCAAAGAGAGCGCAGCCAATGACGTTAAGAGAGTTGTTCGCGGATGTAAGGAAAAATTACTTTCGCATGTACTTTCACTACATGTACTTCAATGTTGTACGCTATAGCTACCTTCAAGCCAGTGTGCTTGTCCCCTATTTTGCACTGGCCCCAACACTAATCTCCAAAGAAGCCATATTGGCCGGTTTCACGTATGGAATAATGCAGCAAATTGTTCGCGCCTTCGGAAGGGTCGGGAGCTCTTTTCAATATCTCGTGCAAAACTATCCGACGATTATTGAAATGTTGTCGATCTACAAACGCCTGAAGTTGTTTGATAAGGCGATTCGCAATCAGCCGCTCCTGAAAACTGACGAAGCATAACTCGACACACCGCCTCACAAGAGGCGGTTTTTTATCATCAAAATTATCACGGTTGGAGAAGTTCGTGCGTAGGCACTCAACTACTCTTTTTTCGGAAGAAAGAGCCGTGCAAGGCGGAGATCGTCATACGAATATTCGCCGGCGAATTTTTCAAAGACCGGGGTGAGGCGCGGGATTTCAAGTTCCATAAATGCGGCGTGAATCTCGGGGAGTGCAGAAGCAAGTTCGACAGGAAGCAGATGTTCCAATTCATGAGACGCGATTTGCTCCTCACTCACGAGATGTTCAATGTGATCAAAAATTGTTGCGGGCTTCAAGGCGCGCACCACTGCTATTTCCGAAATAGTCTTCCCCTCTTTAAAGAGGATAAGTGTTTCTTCGTGCGTGTTTTTCTTCACAAGCTTTCCTTGTGATTTTTGCGGAGTGATTGTTTCAATACTGCCTCCCATTGCAGTTAAGAAATTGTGATGCAGTTTCACGATCTCCTCTTCCGACATTCTTCCAAAGGCTTCTTCGGCGGCTTTGGATGCCTCGCGAAAATGCGCATCACGTTCCAAGACAAGCGGGTGCACCTCCATGGCACGCTGATTGATACCGAGCAAATGGACACCGGAAAGCGTGCGCACGCGGGAGAGCGCAACATATCCTTGACCATATTCAAATGAACGCGAGAGATCCATAATCGCCGCATCCATACTCATTCCTTGGCTTTTATGAATGGTAATCGCCCACGCAAGACGAAGCGGAATTTGAGTAATTTTCGCCAAGACCTTGCCTCCATCCTCAACTGCCCATTCCGCGGGGGTTGCGGTGATGGTCTCCCCTTCGCGGGTGATGACGATGGGAAATCCGGTATCTTCGTCAAAATCATCCACCCTGCCAAGCGTACCGTTCACATAGCCCGCTTCAAAATTATTTTTGGTAAACATCACCGATGCACCGATCTTAAGTTCCAACACCTCGGGTGAGAGACATCCCTTCTTGATCTGTTCGACGAGATTGCTCTTTCCGTGATGCGTCATTTGAAAGACTTCCGCCTTTCCGGAGATCAGTGCAAGTTCCTCGGAATTCTTCCGGTCAACATCCATATTGTGTGTGTACAATCGCGGCACGCCGAGGGGGTGTTCTTCAATGAGTGTGTGTCGCTCGGAAAGGCATTCGTAAACGGATTCTTCCACTTCCCCGCGGCGAATCGCACCAAGCGTGGCGAGAAAGGTAAAATCATCCTGACGATGCTGTTCGGAAAGATAGCAAAGCGCGGGGTTGGCATTGACCCATGCCGGGGTGTCGAAACAAAATTGCACCGGCGGCCCTCCCCGCTCTCCGATCGGAGGAAGCTGAAAAAAATCTCCGACAAAAATAGTTTGCAAACCCCCGAATGCTTCCTCGGAATGCCGCAATGCGCGACACACCTGATCGACAAGCGAAAGAATCCTTCCGTCGAGCATCGATATTTCATCAATGATAAGGACTTTCGCATTGACGAGTCGCTTGACGAGCGTCTCTCGTGTTCCCATTTCATCCAAATCCTGCTCGGTGAGAAAACGCTTAATGGCAATACCACTCCATGAATGAATCGTCATACCGCCAATGTGCGTTGCGGCAATACCAGTTGATGCAGCAATCGACGGCTGTATACCATGCTCACGAAGATAGCGAATGTACGCATTCACCGTATGAGTCTTTCCGCTCCCCGGCTCGCCGGTGAGAAAAACATTCGCCCCCGTTTTCATAATCGTGAGTGCTTGCTCTTGCGTCATTCACGTTAGCGTACAGGGTTTTCAACTTTCATGCAAAAGAACAGCCCGTCTTGCCGACGGGCTGTTTTTTGTATACTTGTTGAGATTTACTGCACACTTCCATTCATTGAGGCCTCGCCGCTCACTCGCGCATCCGCAAGCGCTTTCAGCAAGAGGGCGAAACGATGGGCAACGCGGGCGGCAGTACCGACCTGAGATTCCGCTCTCACCTTTGCCTTAATGTTCGTTTCGAGCGCATCCCGATCGACGTGGTTTTTCATAAAAATTGCATACCAAGGATAACTCACCGAAACATTTCCGTTTCCATCCACAACCGTATCGGCGGTAATGGTGGTGTCGATAAATCCGAAAAGTTCCGCAGGTACCTCATAGCGAACTTGCATGTTTCCTTTTGCAACAATGACATTCTTGAGATGCGTATCGTGCGTTGCGGAAAATTTCACAAAATTCTGGAAATCATCCGAGGTGGAAACTTTATCCGCATCATCCACATCGTTCTTTGACCCCCCTTCCGCATTACCACTGAAGTCGATATGAAATTCGGCATTTTCAAGTCCAGCGGTTGCATTCACATTTGCACGCAACTGTGCATTTTCAATTCCCCGCACCGTACTTGTACTCTCGCCACGGAGTTCAATTTGCGTTCCATCTTCCATCTGGAGACTCGCCTTCACACCACTGTTTCCGGATACGCCATACCCCGTTGCCTCACCATTGGCCGATCCATCTGCGTTGACGTTGATCGCATGTGCATCTTCCACCATTACAATAGCCTGTGCAAATGATACATACGATAAAAACGCGCCAGCTACCATAATAAGCGGTAAAAATTTATTTCTTTTCATATGAGGCCATTATAACACAATGGGGTAACAAAAAAGCAAGCGAAGACGAGGTCGTGTCAAGGCACTTTATCGCTTCATCAAATCTTCATCAAAGTGGCTATTTTTATTTTTCGAGTCAAACATCCCCACCTCATTGTCGTACGACAACGAAGTGGGGATGTTTGACTCACAAGAGAAAACCACAAAACAGCGACTTGCGGTGTGGGCTCATTTTCAAGATTAAGTCTACTTTTGCAGAAAATCTGAACCAATACAGTAATTTGGATCATCGCATGTACAGCCAAGCACAGTGCCGTCACGATCATCGTTCAATACAGAACTTGCGTAAGCAAGTTCACTTTGAACGACAAACTCTGTGCCCTCTTTATTGATTCCCACATGTATGGGAAGTGGCCACTGGTGGCATGAGAATTCAAATAATTTTCTTTTCCAATCTTGTGCGGGAACACCTTCGGGAAAAGCGTGTAATATATATTGAGGAACGAGCGCTGAATTTAATTCGGATGAAGATGAGCAACTGTGAGCAAGTGGTGGGTAGCGACCGTTATCATCGTGATAGTACTCAAGCCCAAGGACAAGCTGTCCTACGTTGCTTATTGCTCGACCGGTCGCACCAATGTTTGATCGACATATATTTCCCTGAAAATTCGCAAAAAATATGCCGAGAAAAACCGCCAAGAAAGAAAGCGCAAGCGCCACACTCATTTGTCTTAGTGAGAATAATTTATCGAATGTTTTGAGAAAAAAACCTAAAAAGAAAAAAGCGATAAATACAGAAGCAGGTATTCCAAAAAACGGGAATGATTCGTACGGGAGCCGAGAAAGATCAATTCGCGCAATAGCTACTGAAATAATACTCCCAACAAATGCGAATATTTTAAGAAGGATTGTTTTGTATTTTACAAAGAGTTTCATTTTTTCTTTTTTGCGGCAGCTTTGATAAATGCGTCGAAGAGAGGGTGCGAGATGAGGGGGCGGGCGAGGAATTCGGGATGGAATTGTGTGCCAAGAAAGAAGGGATGCTTCGACTTGGGAAGCTCCGCGATTTCCATCAGCTTTTCATCGGGAGAAATGCCCGAGAAAACGAGACCGGCTTCCGTGAGTGCCTTGATATACGCGGGGTTCACTTCATAGCGATGGCGATGCCGCTCATGCACCATCTCCGCATTGTAGGCGGCACGTGCGACCGTATGTTCTTTCAAGTACGCCGGATATGCACCGAGACGCATCGAACCGCCGTAGTCGCCCTCGGCAAGTTTTTGCTTCTGATCGGGCATGATGTCGATAAGCGGATGCTTCGCCTTGGGGTCAATCTCCACCGTATTCGCCCCCTTCAATCCAAGAACATTGCGCGCATACTCCACCACCATAAGTTGCATGCCGTAACAAAGTCCAAAGTAGGGAATTTTGTGCGTGCGTGCGTGTTTGATGACGGCAAGCTTTCCTTCAATGCCGCGCGCGCCGAATCCTCCGGGGACGATAATGCCGTCATATTTTTTAAGTGCCATGAGATTCTTGGCGGCATGCTTGCCTTCAAAATCATCCGCAGTAACCCAATCGATCACCGGTTTCTTACCCGCCTTATATGCGGCATATTTGAGCGCCTCAATGACCGAGAGATACGAATCGGCAAGCACAAAATCTCCGGTTGCAAAATATTTTCCCACCATGGCGATCTTCACCTCACCTTTCGTATTGTGCACGCGGCGCACAAATGATTTCCACGGAGCGAGTGCGGGTTCCACTTTCTTGGGTTTGAGTTTCAAAAGCTGCATCAGTGTTTCGACGATATTATCCTTTTCAAAATTGAGCGGCACATCATACACACTGTCCACATCCGGAGCGGAAATTACCTGCTCAACCCGCACCCCCGACGATTCGGCGATTTTTTCTTTGCGTTTTTTGTCGAGCGGCACTTCTGCGCGCGCAATAATAATGTCCGGCTGCACACCATAGGAATTCATCGTGCGCACCGCATATTGTGTCGGCTTCGTTTTCATTTCTCCGAGTTTGCCCGGAATGGGAAGGTAGGAAACGAGCACAAAGAGTACATCGTTGGGATTTTCGATTTTGAGCGTTCGGGCCGCTTCGATAAACATCACACTCTGATACTCACCCAACGTGCCGCCGATCTCAATAATAGTGATATCCGACTTGTCTCGCTCCCCCGCCGCCTCAATACGGCGAATGACCTCCTCGGGAATATGAGGTACCGGCTCAACGCATTTACCGCCATAGCCAAGCGCGCGTTCACGGTCGATGACGCTCTTATAGACCATACCTCCGGTCATATAATTTTCAGAGCCAAGATCAGCACCGAGAAAACGCTCATAGGAGCCCATGTCTTGATCTGTTTCCAAGCCTGAACGCAATACGAAAACCTCACCGTGTTCGGTGGGGTTCATCGTGCCCGCGTCGACATTCAAATAAGGATCAATCTTAATCGGCGATACTTTGAAACCGCGCGATTGAAGGAGGAGTGCAATCGAGGAAGTGGCGACACCCTTTCCCACTCCGGACATTACCCCACCTACAACGAAAATATATTTATGCGATTTTGCCATAATGAATTTCAAAAAAAAGCGGGGATTCCGCTTGTGGATCTTTTAAACTTTTAAATATCGCCGTACCGCCAAGAAACTGGAAATCGCACCAAGAAGAACACCGGTGGAGAGCAGTACAAGAAAAATTTGATTCAAGTTTGAAATGTAATAGCTGAACAAATCAACGCCGCCGTAGAAATTTTCTGTTGCGCCCTTTAGCCAGAGTGTTGTGGGGTAAAAGAAGGCAACAGCAACAATTGCGGCAACCACCCCATACATGATGCCTTCGACGATAAACGGCCCGCGGACAAATGCATTGTTTGCACCGACAAGCCGCATAACGGCAATCTCTTCGCGTGAAATATAAATCGCGAGGCGAATCGTATTGAAGGTAATCACAATAGCAATCACGATAAGCACGAGGAGGATGGCAAGCGAGACACGCTCCACACCGGCGGTAATCGCCGTCAGCTTGTCGATCACGATCTTATTCTTTGAATAATTAACGTTATAGATAATATTTGCACCAAGGTCGGCGGTATCTTGCTCGGTTTTTACATGAGCAGCGATTGCTTCGTATTGGGACGTATCTTTGGCTTTGATATTCAAAATTGCGCCAAGCGGATTCTCTGCAAGTTCCTCCAGTGCTTGTGTCATCAGGTAATCATTCTCATGCCGCGCTTTAAAGTTAAGAATTGCCTGATCGCGAGAGACATATTCGACGTGCGCAACTTCGGGAAGCGACTCAAGATCGCGCTTCATCAAAAAAATATCACTTTCTTGCGCATCGGCATTAAAATAAATATTAATATCGACTTTGTTTTTGATGTTCGCAAGCGTCGATTGAAGAAACACCGAGGAAAGCATGCTCGTGCCGATCACAAACAATGCAATCGTCATCACAAAAATTGCAGACAACGACACCACAGCATTACGCCAAAAATTGATAAAGCCAGCTTTAATGATCCGGCGAGTGTTAGTAAAAACTGACATTGCTCTCATTTTCTCATGTGATCCCGAGTTCCGCAAATTTGCAATTCTCAAAAATTTTGCAAAAAAGAAAACGCCACAATAATGGCGCGAAAAAATGGAGACTGCTCCGACGGTTTAGCCGCGGGTGTTACGGCACCCCTTAAAGCGACTCTTCCTCTGACCCTCAACAAGGGTGTTGGCTCAGGCACGTAACCCTAAACCCGGCATGACACGTGCATCCACCTGAATATGCCTCTCGGAATCGCGATTGCGTTCTTCCCTTCCCCTGTGGGTTTCCCCCGGGCTTATCCTCCCCTTGCGGTTCGGTCCAAGAACAGTTCCAAAAAAGAGTCTAGCATTGAGTGCCGCCATACGTCAATTAAAACAAAGGGGGCCTTCATCCTTTAATATTTGAGATGGGATACGAAGTCATGGACCGTTTCGGTGTTCGTGAGGACGTATCATTTATACGTCCTCACGAACACCGAAACGAGAATGACGAGTAGAGCACTCAAATATTAAAGGATGTACGTGCCTTCTTTGTCATCGCGTATAACACGCCCATTCTCCATCGTAATCACGCGCCGCTTCAAAGAGTCGATTACGCCTTTATTGTGGGTCGTGAGAATCACCGTTGTACCCATGTCGTTGATTTTCTTCAAAATCTGAATGATGTCGTAGGTATTCAATGGATCAAGGTTGCCCGTCGGCTCATCGGCAATTAAGACATCAGGCTGACTGATGATGGCCCGCGCGATCGCAACACGTTGCTTTTCTCCCCCTGAAAGTTCATGGGGAAAGTGTAATGCTTTTGAAGCAAGATCGACAAGTTCCAAGACTTGCGGCACATCAGAGCGCACTTCTTCATCCGGCCGCCCTGCCGCCTCCATTGCAAAAGCAATGTTTTCATAAGCGGTTTTATTGGGAAGGAGGCGAAAATCCTGAAATACAGTTCCGATGCGGCGGCGATATTCCGGAATGTGCTTGCCTTTAATGCGGTGCACATTCATTGATTCAAAAAATACCGCGCCGGAGGTGGGACGATCTTCCACAAGTAACATGCGCAAGAGGGTTGTCTTCCCCGCTCCGGAATGTCCGACAACAGAGACGAATTCGCCGGATTCGATGCCGAGTGTCACATCGGCCAAGGCGGCATGGTCGGAATAGCGCTTGGTGACATTGTCGAAATAAATCATTGCCTCTTAGTATAACGCATTTCTCCGAAGGAAAAAAGACAAAAAAAACGCCCCGAGGATTCGGAGCGTTTGAAGAGATCACATCACAAAACGACTGGATTCCAATCGCGGATCATCAATATGCTGAGTGAGCCACGAAAGGTCATCGGTACCAAGAGCCGCGTGACTGAACGTCACGGCAACATACCGCATGGCTTCTTCCGCAAGTGCGCCGCTGTCACGACGCGTGTCCTTTGCGCCATGAAAGAGTCCGAGACCAAAGCGCTCGCGCGTAATGACCCAAAACTTTACGCTCGGGAAAATGAGCATCATGTGCGGATCGTGCTCGTGGGCGGAACGCGCTTTACCCTCATGATCAAAGAGTACAAGACCGGGATTACTGGAAAGCCAGTGCATCGTAAAACATCCGCGATCGCGATGCACTGCCGCATCCACACCAAGCGCCGGTGAGACCATATACTGCAAGAGACGCGTTACCACCATGCTTTGCAATGTCTGAGCCAAGAGCGACCCCGGATACTGCTTTCCTGTCGCCTCTTTGCGATTCAACTCATCAAAGAGTGCGGACATTGCAAGTGCGATATGGTATCCTGCGGCATTGAAGAGCGCACATGGACCAAGGAGATCGGCATACGTAGAAATAATAGACCGGTCTTTTTGATACAGATGCTCCAAAAGAGACGAATGATAATGGAAACGATATTTATTTCCATCAAAACGCAATCGCTTTTCACTCGCTTCAAGAATGGAGAGTTGCTTCTTTTTATCTCCGCGGCGTTTGACTAAAAGTCCGATCTCATATTCTTCACCGATCTCGTCACGTTGCCAGAGTTGATCGGGAACCCGAAAGTGTTGGCGACGTGTTTCAGTTTCCTTAAGGATAAGCCGCTCAAGCCCCAATTGCGCCTGATTAAAGAGCGGGCGCAAATCTCCCCACGGCACTTCGGCAAACCCGCGCTCAATAATCTGCCCGCATACATCGTGCCGCTGTAAATACTCCACCATAAGCGGATGCGGCGACTCAGGTGCTCCGATGAGCTGACTGGCAAGTAAGGTGTCCATAGTGAACTCCTCTGTAATTGAACATTTATATCTCCACTTTCAGCCTATCAATGAGCACGTTCCTGTCAAGGAAAAAGCTTGATCGCGAGTACCATCCAAGGACCGTCCTTGGATGACCTTCTTTGTAAAAAATAAAAAACCCGACGCTGAGTGAACAGCGAAGGGCTTTGGAAAATATCTCACGCAACGTGCGACACTTCAAACGCGAACCCGTTGCCACGATCCCACCTGCTGAGAGGCTGCTCGTAGCACGCGCCGAGCCGGCGACCATCGCCGTAATGGAGCGCGCAGAGCAAGAAGCCTTTGATAGGTTCATGCATTGCGATGATACGCGACAGACCCATTGCTACGATCTCCTTGTCTGTGAAATTCAGACGGATGAGACAGGCCAGTTCGGCGTTCGACTTCGAGAGCTTGCGGTTGTCGGGCGTTCTGAAAACTTCCGCATACGCGCGGATCTTGAAGGAAATCCGGTCGTGCTTCTCGAAGAGACACCCCCGGAGAACAGCGACTTCGGTCGTCACGCCGCTCGTCGGCTTAAAGTCAGGGCTTCGAAGCACCTGCTTGGCATCGTCTTCAAGGTAGATACCTTTACTCTCGAGCCGTGTGATCCAGCCCTCGCCGGTCGTGCCGTCGGAGGTGACGCTGAAATAGATGATGCCGTTTTCCTCGCGCCACTTGGTTTCCTCCTTATAAAGACCGGCATTCTTCTCATACGTTTTTGGAAAATGCCCAAACATCGTTTCGAGGTGAGTCCTCAACATTTCCGCAGGTGCACTGTTCCAGCGACTGAGCACGTCTTTCGGAATACTTCCTCGCGGAAAGTGTTGTTGAATTTTTTGGGTGAACTCGAGTTCCGCATTGCTTAGTAGGGCCTTATCACTCATGGTGATCCTTCCTTATGTATGCCAGCGGGCTTCCCGAAATGGGAGATACCTTAGCAAAGAACTACAAAATCAAAATAACACGAGATATGCCACTTCGTCAATACATAGAGCTCCCCTATGTAGTCATCCAAGGACGGTCCTTGGATGCTCAGTTAAATGAGTTTTTTCTCTGCAGCGATAAACTCGTCGAGTTCGCCGCGCTCGAGGACGGCGACGACGTTTGCCGTTTCGACATCAGTGCGGTGATCTTTCACCATCTTGTACGGATGAAGCACATAGGAGCGGATCTGATTGCCCCATTCCACCTTGGTGGTTTTAGAAATCATCATTTTTTCTTTTTCGTCATCAGAAAGCGCGTCCTGCAGGTGGTGAATTTTTGCGGTGAGGAGTTCGATCGCGCGTTCGCGGTTTTGGATTTGCGAACGCTCGGCGGAAACATGCACCGCAATACCCGTCGGCTTGTGAATGGCACGCACGGCGGTCTCACGCTTGTTGACGTTCTGTCCGCCTGCACCGCCCGACTTTGCGAACTCAAGCTCAATGTCGGAGTCGGGAATCGGCGCAACATCGCCTTTTTTAAATTTGGGTATCACCTCCACCATCGAGAAAGACGTGTGGCGTTTTGCATTGGCATTAAAAGGCGACACGCGCACCAAGCGATGCACTCCCGACTCGCCACGTAATTCTCTGTACGACCCCTTCCCTGCGACCTCAAGGGTGATGTTGCGATACCCTCCGTGATCGTTGCCATGCTCGTGAATGACTTCATACCCCCACCCGCGCCGCTCAAAATATTTGAGATACATGCGCAAGAGCATTGCCGAGAAATCCTCCGCATCGTCGCCACCTGCGCCCGAGAAAATAGTCATCACCGCATTTGCTTTGTCGTATTTGCTTCCCCCTTCGGCTTCCGCTTTTAACTCCTGCAATTCTTTGATCATTATCTGTGCCGCTTCTTTCTTGACCCAAAAATCAGCCGCCATCATCGCGTCTTCAATTTCTTTTATCCGAGCGGCATGCGGATGTTGCCGATGTTCATCCTCAGTCATTTGAATGATTATACCATTTGTTTGTACAAAAAAATCCCCCAATGATTAACTCCGTAATCACCGGGGGAATGAGACTATGGATGCGCAACTTCTTCGCGCAACCGGCGTTCGTGAAAATTGATACCGTATAAATACTTTTCGACGTAGCCGGGGGTTTCGAAGTTTTGAACTTTCTTCAAAACGAATTTCTTTCGCTTTTTATTTTTTCCTTTTGCGAGAACGGCGCAGTTCTTGCAGTACTTTTCCATCAACGTGAGCATTCGCGGGATTTTCATCTCTTCCGTTTCCATGACGATTTTTTTCTCACGAAGCAAGCGATAGAGCTCTCGCGCCCATCGCGGGCCGCCGTTATACGCGGCGACGGCATAAAACCCTCCCAAGATCGGATTGCGTTCATAAATGGGAAGAATCGGAGGAAATTTCGCATTCTCATGATCGATGAGACAAATCGCCGCCATGAGCACATTGGTGAGGTCTCGTGCCCCGGCTTCAAAATCCGGAATAAGTTTTGCTTCAGGATATTGAACGACAATCTCTTCGTAGGTCGGTCGGGTAAATTGCAGCGCACCGAGCGCATTAGCCCCTGAGCGACTCCACATAAATGCACGATCTCCGTTTATTGCATATTCGATGTACGCCGCTTCCATACTCCTCTTGTTGTCATCCTTAAATTTCATGTCATCAATTTGCTCGATGGCTGCAAGAGTAAGCGGGAGCTCATAAGGAACGACATCACCCAAGAGTTTTTTGGGAAATGCTCGGGAATACACCTTTCGATCACGCAATGCTTTTTGTACAAATTGAATGCGTTCCCGCACTAATGCAATTCCCTTATTGACCATTTCCCTATCATGAAAATCAGGATGATACGGAGTATAGTTGATCGGAATTGCCGTTTTCCTCACACGTGCCGCATCCTTTGATGCAAGCGCGTCATCATCAAGCCACACATGCCGGGTGCGATAGACGATGAGTTTCTCGTTCCCATCCCATACATCGAATATCATTCGCGTAACACCATATCCCCCGAGATGCACAATACGATATCCGGGAGTAATGACACGCAAAGGTAATTCACATTCACGACGAAGCAAGAGTGACGAAGCACTTTTGACACAAGCAATGTATGCGGGCGATACGGGATAAGGAAGCTGTACATGAATAACGTGCCACGACCGATCGCTTTCCTTGAATGCGCACAAGACAACAGGGCGTTCAGTGGGCACACCTTTTGCAAAAAGAATCCGATCGGTCAGAGGAATTTTATTGCACTCCGCATCTCCTTCATTGAGGCGCTTGAGGATGTATTCGGCGCGACTTTCTTTCCCATGTTGCATGGTAAGCGACTGTTCAGCCGATGCATCGAATGAGAAAAAAAATCCCGCTATTCCAATAAAGAGAAAGCACCCGATACCGAGTCTGCGGCAATTTTTGCGATAGCGGGGAGGCCGCAAAGCCGACATGGATGCGCGCAGCGCATACACTCCGACAAACGAAGCGCACACGATGAGGATCATCACAAACGTTGTCCAATGTTCCATGAACCACCTCGATTCAAATCAAATAACAATACTCTCCTCAGCCTAACGAGTTGGGGTGAAAAAGCAAACCCCATTTGCTTCGCTACAATATGTAGAGCAAATGGGGTTTTAATTACTCGCCGATATCGGTGAGACTTTTTTGTATTTTATTTTTTCTCTTCGGGAGAAGCACTTGGAGGAATAACTGCTCCCTCCTCGGCATCCTCAGGAAGAGACTCCTCTGCCTCGGGGATTGGATCAGGGAGCGGCAAAGGTGAGGCTGGAGAGAGTGGCGCATCATCGACGGGGTCGAGAAATGGTTCGACAGGATCCAAGAGCTTCAAATCCTTCACGAACTTTGCGAAGACCGGGAGCGCGTTGCGTCCTCCGGTTTCCTTTTTCCCGAGCGGCGTTTTTTTGATGTTATTGATCCGCGTTGCGACAAGATATTTTGCCGTCATCCCGATAAACCACGCATCAGTCGAGGCCTCATCGCTATTGGTCGCCGTTCCTGTTTTCCCAAGCAACATGCCTGTTGGAAACATGTGCTGACTTCTCAAGCTATGTGCCGTTCCGATGTCATCATTGACGACACCTTCAAGCAAGGTACGCATCGCCAACGCAACTTCGGGAGACAACACACGTTCGCACGAAGTGCCGCCTTTCGGTTCATAGAATACTCGTCCCCGACTGTCGACCGCCCGATGAATAAACGTCAGTTCCTTTTTGCAACCTCCGTTGACAAATGGGATGAAGGCCCCTGCCATTTCCCACAGGGTTACTTCTTCAGAACCAAGCGGGAGTGCGGCATGCGCCTCGAGTTCACTCTCGATACCCAAACGCTGCGCAAGTGCGATCACGCGTTGTGCTCCCTCTGTCCAACGCTGTGACTCCATGAGTGCTTCCGGTGCAAGCTGTCCTTCCGCCCATATCGTTGCCGCATTGCGCGACTCGGCAAGGGCGCGACGACAGGTGGTTTTTCCCAAATAGTGCGGATGTTTCTTCGCATTATCGTAAGGATAATTATGAATTTCATGCCTTGTGATGATTTGCCCGTTACTTCCCACAACTGCGGGAACGCTCGTCGGCTGATCAATCACAACGCACTCCTTCAACAAATCCATGGGAACCGCCCGAGCGTGAGCACATGCTTCAGGAGAAGCTGTTGCACAGAACGTACTGCGCCGCTCTTCTTCTTTGGTGTACAATTTTTCAAGATACGCCGCATAGAGGAATGGTTTAAACGCGGAACCGGCTTGGCGAGCGGATTGCGTTACGCCGTTGTATTGGTTTTTCGCAAAATCCTGCCCGCTGACCATGGCAATGATTTCACCGCTCCGATGATCGACGGCAATACTTGAGCACTGTACCGTTTCCTTATTTTCAGGATGTCGCTTTACGTATTCCGCAAGCGATGCGAGACATGCCGCTTCAAGCGCTTGCTGTGCAGGAAGTTGAATGGTCGTTTGCACTCGTGCGCCGATTGCACTGATCGGAAGTTTCTGCTTCACACCAAGTTCGCGATTAATTGCTGCGCGAATGTAAGGCACTTCATTTTTACACGCACCCTTCCACTGTCGAGGGGCGATCGCTTCTGCACGCGCCTGTGCATACTCATCCGCACTCAACATATTGCGCTCATGCATGAGCCGCAGCACGCGGTCTTTTTGCGCCATTGCAACAACGCGACCTTTTTCACCTCGCACATTAAAACCATTCGGCTGATTGAGCAACCCCGCCAAAAATGCCGCCTGTGCCGGGGAAAGATTTTTTGCCGAAACGCCAAAGTACGAATGACTTGCAGCTTCAATCCCGTAACTTCCGCCAAAATAGACAAGATTCACGTAGAGGTAAAGGATCTCATCTTTTGTCAGCGTATGTTCGATGTGCGCGGCATAAATCGCTTCTTTGATTTTGCGTGCAAATGAACGTTCGGGCGACAAATACATATGCTTTGCAACTTGCATAGTGAGTGTTGAACCGCCGGACTTGATTCTCCGTCCCAGTTGATTACTCACCGTGGCACGCACAATAGCATACGTGTCGAGACCTTTATGCTCCCAAAACCACTGATCTTCAGATGCAATGATCGCCTTCACGATCGGGGCACTCTTCAGTTCAGCGTCAACAGGAATGACCATGCGATATTCTTTTGCGAAACACCCCAACTCAATGCCTGAGGCATCGGTAATGTGACTTGATTCAATGAATTTCACATTCCGAAGCAACAGTGGGTCGATCGGTTTTGCATGAGCATACTGGGAAAGCCAGTGCGTTCTCGCATCAGTTGCAAAAATAAAATCCGAAATGTTCCGACTAATACGGAGCATTCCCTTTTCCAATGAATGCGGAACGAACGTAAGTGCACCACCCAAAATAATGATACTACCGAGGACGAGTACTGCCGTGATGGTTGGAATCTTCCATGGCACAAGCCGCGACACAAGCACAAACACGCACATGAGTGCGCAGAAAGCGATAAGCAATGCCTCAATGGTGGTTGGACCGATAAACACAATGATGACAAAGGCCATCACCGCAAGTAACGGGAGAGCACAGAGCCACCCCACCACCCTTCCGACAAGAAAAAGCGTTCCCATAACATACTCCTTGCAGCCAAACTGTGAAAATAACTTCTTTCCCAATCCTATGCTCACTGTGCATTTTAGCAAGCCCAAAAAAATACAAAGAAAAATCCCGCACTGCTGCGGGATCATAATGATCAGCGAAAAACGCCATCAAGATACTCTTTCAAATTGACACGAATGGGCATCAGATAGACTGAACGCCCGTGCAATCGTGCCCACGCAATCATATTGCGGGCAAAATCAATCTGCGCGTCAAACTCAAGAGAAAAGTCGGGAGGGAAAATAACGCGATTCATTTTTTCCCAATATGCTTTTGATTTTTCCGTAGTAACCGGAGAAACGCCGTAAAACACTTCGATCGAAAGAGGTGCGAGAATCGTCTCCCAAGCTTCCAAAGAACGAAGCGAGAAAAATGGCTGGGTAAAAAATATTTTCGCGCCGAGGCTGATTTTTTCTTTCACATATGCGATCTCATCCGCCGCCATACCACGATACTGGTCGATTGCCGCCGCCATGGGCGAAAACATTGCGCAGAAGCGGATAAGCTCTCGTGAAGTAGAAGATTGACATGGGCGCATGGAAGTCGGAGGATCTCCTTGCACAACCAACCAAAGATCTCGCATATCAAGTCGGGGATCTTCCGGCATCCGAAGCGCGGGCAAATGAGGAACATAGATAAAACGTTCTCCATATGCTTCGCGCAGGTCTTCAACCGCATCCAAACTGCGCAAGGTAAATTTTTCCTGATCCGGAACATTGATATGCGTTACTTCGGGATACTGTGCAACAATTGCCGCATCGGCAAGAAGTTGCTCACGTGAACGCGGAAGTAATTCAACAGAAATTTTCGTCGGCATGTTCGCCTCCATTCAAAAAGAGCCCTTTCCTCACTATACGAATCTTGGTAGGCCGCGCAAGATCAGCCAAAAGAATCTTTGAATGACCTCTTAAAAGGCCTTTTCGAGATAAGCGACAATGGTGCGGCGCTTGAATGCTTTACCGTCTTTCATGTGCTTATGGGAGCGTTCAATTTTATGTACAGTGAAATAGGGTTCAAAAAATTCACGCAGTGTCGGCTCCGTCCATACATGTTCATATACCCCGAGCGTGGGGTGCACATACGCATCCGCTTCATCGGCAGCATGTTCCTTGAGGAGTCGGCGCACATGAAGATCCTGTTCCGCGAGAAATGATTTGAAGAAAAGCCATCCCCCGGGCTTCAATACTCGAAGTATTTCATCACGCAATACTTCACGTTCTTTCTCTCGTAAAAAGTGCGATGTCATCATGTCGAGTGCAATCGTTACTGAATTGTCTTTGATATCAAATATTCCCTCAATGGAGCGGGCGGTATATTTGATGGGAAGTTCTTTTGAGGCACGCTCGGCTTGCTTGACCGCTTCTTCGGAAATATCATAACCGATTCCGCGCATGCCATAATTCTGCGCAAGATAGATCAAATTGCGGCCATTCCCCGAACCCAGATCAAGTGCCTGTGTCGTAACATTTAAAAATTTCTTACCGTAATTACGCTCGAGCCATCGGCAAAATTTCTCCAAATCTTCCGCCGGTTCATCGGAGAGCGCAAGATGTTTGGAGGTTTTATATTCGTTATTCCAAAATTGTTTGTGCTTGGACATACAGGCATCATAGCGAGTTTCGCATTTTATGCAAAAAGCTCGACGGAGGGGCACTTTGTTGCTAGATTACCAAAAGAACATTCTTGGAGAAAAACATGAGACCAGATCTTTTGGAAAAAGTGGCGACGTTGGACCGCGAGTACTTCGGGAAACGCTCCTTACCAAGGCTTATTAGCGCACTAGCGGCCCAGGTGAAGTCAATGGAAAAAGAACCAACCGCCTCGAACGTGCACAAACAGGCGGGTGATGCACTCTTTGTCCTTGTCTCCATGGCACGCAATATGGGATGGGATTGTGATGAGCTTTTGGCGGATGTGATCACCAAAGTGGAAAAACGTCGCGACAATCGACACTACTATGAAGCGCATATCACCACTGAACCGGTATTCGAGGAGCGACGTGAAGCATTTGTTGCAATCTGCAAAAAACATGATTTCCATGTTGCGGAATTACTCATGCAACGCAAAAGAAAAGATACCCCAAATCGTTCTTCAAAAGATGCTTTTTGCACCGGTCGAAGCATCTCATATTCGGACCTCGAAGATCGCATGAGAGGACTCATTGACGAGCTCAAGACGTGTCAGTTTGCAGTTTGGCGATACAAGATCGAGTCAACACTACTGGACTCGCGCCACGATGATTCGCTCATTCCTCTTGATCGTCACACTCTCCCCGATCGAGAGAGATCCCCACGCGCACCCGCAAGAGGCGCCCTCGCGGGAAGGAAATGATTTCAATAGCCCGAACATCGGGCTATTTTATTTGCACACTTACTCACTTAATTTACAAATCCGAAATCTGAGTGTCCTTTTCAAATCTGTCGCAAGCCCAACAGCTGGCTGATGAGTCCTGCATAAAAACCTATTTTCATTTTTGAGCCGTTTCCCGGAATTGAACCGGGGACCTTTTCCTTACCATGGAAATGCTCTACCAACTGAGCTAAAACGGCATATTATCTTGAACTCATCAATAACTAAGATTTCCTCTTACTTATGATGTTATTTACCAAGACAGCTAAAACGGCACACTATTCAAACTGATTTGCCACAACATTCTTCCCTCAAGGAAGATTCCATCTGAACATTTTGATTGGACAAAATGTTTTAGGGAGCCGCCTCGCAGAATCGAACTGCGGACCTTTTCGTTACGAGTGAAATGCTCTACCAACTGAGCTAAGGCGGCATAATTGGGTTATATTTTTATCTTGCAGATCCAAACAAAAACATCCTACACTACTTTCTCTAATTTTTCAATTTCCCGACCGCTAATACAAAAATGGGACAAGGCGGTAGCGGACACGTTCCTTGTATGCGCGGTAATCGGCATCCAGTGAAAGATGTTTTTCTTCCTGAAACACGCGCAAAAAGAGAAAGACGAGAGCAAGCACAAGAATGCCGATATTAAACCATGACCCGTTAAAGAGTACGTAGCCCGAAAAAAGAATGAGGTAGCTCGCATACATCGGGTGGCGTACAAAACGATAGAGTCCGTGAGTTTTGATTTCACGGCGTGCGGCAATAATCGCAAAACTGCGATTGAGCGACAAGAGTGCGGTGATTTGTATCAATACCGCAATCGCCACCATCACTTCCCCGCCTTGCCACATGACCATCCCTCCCGGGCGAAACAGAAGCGGTGTAAACGTACCCATAATACCGACCGTCCAGTCGAAGGGGTCGAGCGAAACCGTCTTCGGCGCACTGCGAAAAATAAAAAATGCCGCTTGCAACGATTCAGAAAAACAAAAGATGAGAAAAGCGAGGTGCCCCCCGGTTGCATACGCGAGGACATGGCGATATGCAAAGATGATCCAGACCGTCGCAAGCAGAAATCCAACCGCAATATTGACCGGTCGAGAATAAGCCAGAATCTTGAATTGTTCCATTACTTCATCATACACAAAAAACGCAGGACTTGCGAAAAACGTGTATTGTGCTTATAATCCGCATATCTTCACCTAAGATATTAGTTTATATAGATTATTGAACATAGCGGGATAGAGGTGGGAAAGTACCTCGCGTCATGAGCGACTCATGAGCTGAGAGATCAGTAAAATATAATAGCGGGATAGAGATGGAGATAGTACCTCGTTTCATGAGCGACTCATAACCTGAAGTACTAAAAATAATGCATATAGCGGGATAGAGGAGAGGTACCTCGTCAGGCTCATAACCTGAAGACCCTGGTTCGATTCCAGGTCCCGCAACAAGAAAATAAAAGCACTCCCCAAAGAGTGCTTTTATTTGCAGTTTTGTGAACAATGTTGCCTATGATGCTTCAGCATCCGCATTTGATTTTTGTTTACGATATGCTATAAATGAACCCATCCCTTTTGTCGATGTACTCGGAAGACCTCGTGCGTCGACAGCATTCGGATGAAATATCGTTGCGCTTCTTTTCGACAGAAAATTTTTTTGTGAAACCAAGCTTTCTTAAAAAATTTTCTGTCGAAAAGTCGGTGCTGTGCACCATTCCATCCTCATTTGTCGACGTAGCTCAGTTGGTTAGAGCGCGGGACTCATAAGCCCGAGGTCGGAGGATCGTTCCCTCCCGTCGACACCAATTTCCTCTTTCCCTCCCCGAGAAGAATTTTTGTGTGTAAGTGGTTAGGATAATTTCCTGTCATGTGTTATATTGAATCAATGCCAATTTTGAAAAAAGTAAATAAGGAATTTTTCAAAACCTGGAACCCTGAGATGGCGTATGTACTCGGGTTCTTCGCTGCTGATGGGTACATCACACACAACAAACGGGGAGCGCAATTTTGGAGCATTCAGATCACTGACAAAAATCTGTTGGTCGAAATCAAGAAAAGTGTTTCCGCAGAACACAAAATCAGCGTATACAAGAAAAGTGGGAAGGAGAAAACGCTTTATCGCCTACAAATCGGGAGCAAAGAAATGTGTAATGACTTAGCACAACTTGGCTTCACTCCCCGCAAAACAAAAAATATGTCAGTTCCGAACATTCCTGAAAACTATTTCTCACACTTTGTTCGTGGGTATTTCGATGGTGATGGAAATATATGGTGTGGGACGGTGCATAAAGAGAGAAAAACGGTACACATGACCCTCCAAACAACCTTTACTTCCTGTTCAAAAGACTTTCTTAAAAATCTTCAAGTTCGTTTAGGTCAAACAATCAGCTTGCGCGGGAGTCTTGCCACGTTGTCGAGTGGCAGGAAAAATCCCTATTTTCGGCTCCAATACAGCAAAAACGACAGTTTGCAATTATACAAATTTATGTATAATAGAGCCACCATTCGATTGCTGAGGAAACAAAAGCAATTTGAAAGGAGTATTTCAAACATTTGCGGTGGTAGCTCAACTGGTTAGAGCACCCGCCTGTAGACGTTGCAGCTTTCCGTCCGAAAGGCGGATTGAAACTCTCCGGGATAACGGTGAAGGCTAAGTTCGTCAATATGATGAATATGCGAATACCGTGGGAACCCGATATTAAACGATTGGGGCGCCGTAGAGACTAGATACCGGAGTACCTGCCTTCATCGAATTCGTTTGATGGAAATGGTAAAGATATAGTCCACGCCACTATGAAAATAGTGAATTCAGTGCACGTGGGAGGTTGCGGGTTCGAGTCCCGTCCGCCGCGCAAATACAAAAAATCACCTGACTGAAGGTGATTTTTTGTATTTGCGCGGCGGTGTAAAGCAAAGCTTTACAAGGGACTCGAAGCCCTTCTCCCATATTTCTGAAGGTTTCCTGACCTGAAGAAATGGGAAAGGGGTACTGCGCCTGTAAGGCGAGAGTCCCGTCCCCGCAATAAAGAGCCCCTGCATCTTATTTTTAACAAACAAGTAAAATTATTTGTACGATATATCGTACAAATAAGTAAGGAAAAAATGTTCCCAATGAAATAATTTACAAATACCCCAATTCCTTAAACACGCGATGGTAGACATTGATTGCCTGATCGGCATCACTGCGCGTGAGTTCGTACTCAGTTCCCTTGTGCGCAATTTGATTGCGCAGCTTATGTGCTTGCCATGCTTCTTCAAGATACGGAAAATCACTCGCTTCGATTTGTTTCATCCGCTCACCGAGATTTTGTCCTTTATAGCCCATGCGCTCGACAATTTCATCGAGAATATTGTCCGCTTCAAGAATTGCAATCTTCCAATCAGAAGAATTCAGTGAGGTCATATATTGTTCCACTTTCTCCCAACGTGCATTTTTCTGCGTACGCTCGCTGTTCCAATTGAGTACCAAACCGAGTTTCTCCGTTTCTTCTTTTGAAATTTCGCTGATGCGAATAAACGAATAGACGATGATCACGAGTGCGATCATGCAAATGACCGTGGACACCATTTTGAGCAATGAAAATATTTTCAAAAAGAGATCGGGAATCTGTCCCCCTAGTCCGGAATTCATAAAAATCCCAAGCAGCGGCAAAATGAGAATAAGCACAATGAGTGCAACAATAACTTCCGCGAATGCATTACTTGGCGGAGGTGGTGGAGCTGAAGGTTTCTTTGCGGCATGATCGGCCATAACTCAAGTATACCAATTTTAAAGCCCTTCGACTGCCTTTCCTATTGCAAAAAGATGCGCTTCGTGGAAATGGTTGGCGACAAACTGCACACCGACAGGAAGCGGTACTCCATCCCTCTCCACCGTACCCGCAGGAACCGAGATTCCCGGGATTCCTGCGATGTTTGCAGGAACAGTGAAGACGTCCTCGAGATACATTTTGAGCGGATCGGTATTCTTCTCTCCCAATTTAAATGCCGGAGTTGGTGCGGTTGGTGTTGCAATGACATCAACTCCTTCAAATGCGCGTGCGAATTCCTCGGTGATCATATTACGTACCGCAACCGCTTTGTTGTAATAGGCATCATAATACCCCGCAGAGAGCACATAGGTACCGAGCAAGATGCGGCGGCGCACTTCCTTTCCAAATCCTTCCCCGCGCGATTGGGTATACACTTCCATCAATTTTTGCGCTTCTTTACTAAATCCATAACGAATACCGTCATAGCGCGCGAGATTTGAAGAAACCTCCGCAGGCATAATGACGTAGTAGACCGCAAGTGCGTGTGCAATGGAGGGAATATTGATCGTCTTCACGGTGTGCCCTGCCGACTCGAGTAACTTCATTGTTGCACGGAAGCTTTCGCGCACATCCGCATCAAGTCCATCGTGCGCAATGAATGCCTCGGGGATACCGATAGTGAGTTTTTCTTTTTGCGGAACAGTACTGCGGAGCGCATGGTCCTCGGATATCGAAGTGCTGTCCATTGTGTCATGTCCGGCGATTGCATTGTAGAGAATTTCCGCATCTTCGGTGGTACGCGAGAAAGGTCCGATCTGATCGAGCGATGATGCCATTGCCATGAGTCCGTAGCGCGACACCGCACCATAAGTCGGCTTTAATCCCACAAGCCCGGTAAATGATGCAGGCTGACGAATCGAGCCTCCCGTATCGGAACCGAGTGAGGCAATCGCACCACCCATCGCAACTGCAGCCGCAGAGCCTGCCGATGAACCTCCGGGTACACGCGACACATCGAGCGGATTTTTGATGCTTCCCCACGCACAATTCTCTCCTGAGCCTCCCATTGCAAATTCATCCATGTTGGCGCGTCCAAGAAAAACCGCTCCTTGCGCTTTGAGCTTTCTAATGACCGTCGCATCATACGTTGCCTTATAATGCTCGAGAATTTTTGATCCCCCTGAAGCAATTCGTCCTTCAATCAAAATATTATCCTTAATCGCAAGTGGAATACCCGTGAGCATTGTCCCCTTTCCTTCGGCGATCATCGTGTCGGCAACTTCTGCCTGAGAAAGAGCGTCTTCAAAAATTTCCGCATACGCATTGATGCCCGGGTTCATTTCCTTCGCACGCGCGAGTACTGCCTCTGTGAGCTCCCGTGCGGTAAATTCCTTATTCTTAAGCGCACGCGCTGCCGCGGCAATGGTTAATGTGGTGGTGTCAATCGCCATAAAGGTCATGCTAGAAAATTTGTTCTACTTTAACGTAATGCCCCTCGCGATGGGGTGCATTATTAAGAATTGCTTCAGTAAAGGTTCCTCCTTGATTCGGATGTGCATCCTCGCGGAGCACATTACGAAGCATCCCTGCGGTTGGTGTCGCATGCGTCGTTGCAATTGCGCTAATTTCTGAAACGTATCCGAGCACCGAATCAAGCTGTGTAACAAAAAGCTCCTTCTCTTCTTCGGAAATCGCCAATCGGGCCAAGGTCGCCAAATGCTCAATATCTTCTTTCTTCAACATACGTGTTATCCTACACTATTTGAGGAGTTTAAGAAATTCCCGCTCGTCAATGATTGAGATACCGAGTTTTTTTGCTTTCTCAAGCTTGGATCCGGCATCTTCACCCGCAACAACAAGATCGGTTTCTTTGGAGACTGCACTTGCCGCACTTCCGCCTCGTTCGCGAATCTTTTGCTTCGCTTCATCGCGGGTAAGCGATACTAATCCTCCGGTCAGCACAATTGTTTTTCCAAAAAGCGGTGAGGAACCGCGATGGGTAACTTTTTCGGGTAATACGTGAACCTCGCGCAGAAGTTCATTGAGCATTGCGCAATGATCGGGATTTTTCATCCAGTTCAACAATGATTCGGCAACAATATTCCCCACTCCGTCGACATGTTCCAATTCCTCTTTGGAGGCAACCCGGAGTGCTTCAATGGTATGAAATGCGCGTGCGAGATCATGGGCCGTCTCTTCTCCCACATGGTCAATGGAAAGTGCGGTAATAAAACGCGGCAAAGAAATTTTCCGGCGTGCACTAATCGCCTTCAACAAATTGTCGGCTGATTTTTCTCCAAAACCAGGAATGTCGACCAAGTCTCCCTTTTCAAGCGTAAACAAATCGGGAAATGTGGTTACGAGTCCTTCTTTCATCAGTAATTCCACAATTTTCGGACCCAATCCCTCAATATCGAATGCATGGCGCGAAGTAAAATAGGAAATCCTTCTCGCCAATTGTTCAAAAGAATTGCGCGAAACACAACGATACGCTGCCTGTCCGGGTATGCGCTCAATGCGACCGTCTCCCCCGCACACTTCCACATGCGTGGGAAAAATAAATTTTTTCTCTTTTCCGGTGCGCATTTCTTTGAGTACACTCACGATATCGGGGATGACATCGCCCGCTTTTTGGAGCACCACCGTATCGCCGATACGCACATCGAGTCGCGCAATTTCATCTTCATTATGAAGGGTGGCGCGCGAAACGGTTGAACCCATCACCGAAACAGGCCTCAGATGCGCCACGGGTGTCAGCACGCCGGTGCGACCCACTTGAAGTACAATATCTTCAACAACCGTTGTTACTTGCTCGGTGGGAAATTTCACCGCGATTGCAAAACGTGGACCTTTTCCCGTGTATCCGAGCGCTTCCTGATATCGTCGTTCTTCAACTTTGACCACGATTCCATCGATCCAATAATCTTGATGCTTTGCTTGTGTTTGCCATTCTTTCCAATAGGCAATAATTTCATTTGCATTTTTGCAATGACGAAAATGGGGATTGATTTTAAAACCGAGCGCGCGAAGCATCGCAAGCGCTTCACCTTGCGTTCCGGGAAGCTTGCCTTCAATCTGCGCAAGTTCATAAATGAATGTATCGAGTTTGCGCGCTGCGGCAATACGCGGGTCAAGCTGACGAATAGACCCCGCAGCGGCGTTACGAGGATTTGCAAAAAGTGCCTCACCGTTTCCCTCACGCTCTTTATTGATTCGCAGCAATTCCTTCGTCGAAAGCCATATCTCCCCTTCAACGATAACATCGACCGGACGAGTGAGCGCAAGTGGAACCGACTCAATAGTGCGCACATTACTCGTAACATCTTCGCCGACAATGCCGTCACCGCGCGTTGCTGCAGTTACTAATTTTCCCTTTTCGTACGTAAGAACGATTTTGAGTCCATCAATTTTTATTTCACAATCATACGTCGGGGTAACTTTCTTTCCATATACTCCTTCGAGCATGCGTTTCACCCGTGCATCGAATTCATACACATCTTCTTCGGTAAATGCGTCGTTCAGTGACCATTGGGGAATTTGATGTTTTACCTTGGTAAATTGCGGGAGCGGCTTGCCCGCCACACGTTGCGTCGGAGAATCGGGGGTTATCAGTGCAGGATAGACTTCTTCAAGCCGGGCGAGTTCATGCTTGAGTGAATCAAGCGCCTCGGGAGATATCTCCTCAATATCATGCACGTGATATTGGGTACGATAGTGCTCAATCGTTTTTCGTAATTTTTCCACCCGAAGTTTCACCGCTTCGGGGATCGCATTTTTTTGTTTCTTTTTCGCACCGGTAGACATAGGAAGAGTATAGCAAAAATTCACTTTTGCCTCTCCATTTACGTATTGCTCTGTACCTCAATGGTGCGTTGTGTCCGCCTTGGGTTGCTCGCATCACAACTATTGTAGCCGTTTCCCGTTACCATTGTGGATATGGCGTCTTTGATGACTTCAACCGTCGCACAGGAACCATCGGCAAAGTTCAGGAGAAATTGCGTTGTCCCCGTTGCACTGCTTGTGGTCACCGTCCAGCCGGAAGAAGTGAGTTGTTGGCCGTCGCAGGTAGCGCTATTGATATTCAACGGCGGGACCGAAGCGCTTGACGTGGAAAAAATACTTCCCGTCATGCCGTTTTGCGGAGAAGAGCGATCCCAATAAAGAGTACACTCCACCGCGCGATCGGCAGCCTGAAATGCACGTGCGGAATCTTTCAAGAAAGAAGCAAGGACGACTTCTTTGATGCTAATGGTAAAAATACCGAGACTCATGGCAAGAATGATGCTTGAAACTAAAACCGAAAGCAGCAGGATGTATCCTTTATTTCGTGTGGGCTTTTTGGTGAAAAATTTTTTCATGCGTTATTGAAAATTGAAATGCAATTACTGAAAATAAGGGAACCAGTTGTACATATCATCCGCAATGGTGATGGTGCGCGTCCCTCCGACTCCTTCGTAGGAGACTGTCACCACCACATGCACTTGGCGCATGGGGTTCACCGGATCATCAATCCCCGTTACCTTCACCCATCGTTTAAAACCGGAATCAACCCATGGAGGGGCAAGTGGAGCAAGTGATTGAAGATAGAATGCATTCGAAGGATAAAAGTACACGGTCGAGACCGAAGCGCAATTCCCCGCGGGACACGCAAGAAGTGCACTGGGTCCCCAGACTCCCGACGAATGATCACTCACATCGACAATGCAACCATCGCCATTGCTGCAATTGCTCATAATATTCTGCATCCATCCGGTACGGGCAGGACTTGAATCATCGGCGGAATTGTTATCGCGAATACTATGAATGACCTCAAATGCTTCACCCGCCAAGTGCGTTGCTTCGAGTTCTTGTCGTGCGCCACGCGTGGCCTTTAAACTCTGCGCGGCGAGTGTCAGCGGGCCGACAACGGCGAGTGTCAGGATTGTAATACCGACAATTGATTCGACAAGAGTGAACGCACGTTGGGTGTGGGGCATATGCTTCATAGGAAATTAAAAATTAGGAGTGCGCGCCTCGACTGTTGTTTGAATATTAAAGTCCGTTGCAGTTTTTGCGGAAAGTGCGGCAGTGCCACGAACGGTCATGGTAACCACCGGCTGATCATCGCTCAAAGTAACCCCATACACATAAAAGCGGAGGTCGGTAATTTTTATCTCGGGAGCGGTCAGCGGAAGATAACTTGTGCCGCCATCTGTTGAACGCTCGATACGATTATTTGAGAGACGATACACCACCTGATCGCTCGATGTCCCGGTACCTCCGGATTCGGATTCAAAAGCCATACAGACATCTCCGCCGTTGCCAAGGCTATCGGTCATAATGCAGCTGCGCGGTCCGTCGGGAAACGTCGTATCTCCGGGCGTGGAAGGTGTGCCGCTTGTCCCGCAACCGCAATGATATGCGGAACCCATGCGCATATTCCGCGACATGGAATCAACCGCCGCGCTTAAATTGTCCGTAACAATACGCACGGTACGCGCCTTACGACTTTCCTCATTCAAACTCACCAAGGAACCGACGATGATCACCATGGCGATCATAAAGACACTCGTTGCCACGATCATTTCGAGGAGTGTAAAGCCTCGGACTTTATTGAGGGAAGATAGTTTTTTTTGTGCAGTGCGTGAAGTCATGTGAAGAAAATTACTGTACGGAAATTTGTCCCGTTGTCCATATTTCAATAGTGCGGCGATGTCCGAGCGGGGAAACAACCGTAATCTCCGCGCGTGCATACGATGTTGGCGAAAGCGGTGCATAATCCCCTGTTAGTTGCGCATCGGGATTGGGTCGGGTAAATACAATGTCAAAATTATCGGCATTGTCGAATGTACCGCAATCAGGGCTTGGTGCGATAACCGCACTTGATTCCCCGCAGAGCTTTTCCACTGTATTTCCTTGAAGAATTTTAATAATCTTTTCACATTCCGTAAGCGGGTCTCCGCAATTTACCAAGGGAGGCGGAGGAGTATACCGCTTATCACCATCAAGATCGGCAAAAAAGACAAACTCCGTCGGGGTGGAGCGGGAAAAATAGAGTCCGTACCCCGGAAATGCTCCTGCATCCGTTGCGGCGCGGCGAACGCTCATTGCGGAAACTTGGGCATCGCGCGCCCATTGTGCGATCTGATGCGCGAGCGTATCCAATGAAAGCCGTTTGTTGAAATTATTATAATTCAAGAGGAGCGTCGTTGTGAGAACAACAAAGATACTCACCGCAACAATCATTTCAATAAGTGTGAAGCCTTTTTGTGAAAAAGTTTTTTGCGGAATCAATGATCGAAAAAAAATATGCATAATTTAGAAAGTCCAATTCAGAATGCTTATCCCCGACAGATAGGCGGCAAGAGTGCCCAAAACGAGAAACGGTGCAAATGGAATCTCACTCTTCATTGTAAAGTGTTTCTTGGGAAGTAACAACAAGATAAGACTTGGAATAAATGCAATCCAAAATGCAAATACAATCGCCGAAATTCCTTTGGAAAAACCGAGAAACCAACCCATTCCCCACGCAAGCTTTGCATCACCGAGACCCATTGCACGGCCCTGAGAGAGGAGCCAGAGCAAGGCAAGCGGAGTCGCAAGCAGCGGGGCGGCCGCAATATCGATCCACCAAGGTACTTGATCGAATATGGGAATATACTGCTCGGGGGAGAGGCCAAATGAAAACTTAAGCCAAAGTGCAATTCCCCCAAACAGCGCGAAACACAATGAAAGCTGATCGGGGATAATCTTGTGTTTGATATCATAAACGGTGAGTACAACGAGTGTACTGAACACCGCGGCATCCAGGAAAAAAAATGTGAGGGAGTGTGCGGGAAACGGCAAATGATCGAGATGATTCGCCCATGCCACTGCCACAAAAAGCAGTCCGGTCATAATTTCCACGATGGGGTACTGCCGCGAGAGTTTTGTTCGGCAATGCGCACATCGTCCCCCCTGCACCACATAACTCAACACGGGAACAAGCATCCGTGCGGAAAGAGTTTTTCCGCAGGAAAGACATTTTGAACGACCGCGAAAACCGAAACCGCTGCCCAAACGATAAATAAGCACGTTCAAAAAACTTCCAATAACTGTTCCGAAAATAAAAATAAGCGAGAAAAGAAAAAACACACTCGTAGACATTGCTCCAGTATATACGAAGAAACCCTCGTAATAAATAGGACCTACGCAAAGCAAAACCCCGAGTCATACTGACTCGGGGTTTTCTCACAAAGAAATCGTGAGGATATTTGCTTTCAGCTATTACGGCTTAATATCGTAACAATAGTCCGTCGCTCCTGCAGCAAGACATGTTGCTCCAAGTCCGGCAAAGACAGTACCTGTCGTTGTCTGATCCGCATCGTTCCCGAGTACGGCATTATCCGTACGCTCCAAGACGACACCAAGCGAGTAATTTGTACACGATGCACCGGTACATGAAGCGAGGTTGGAGTTTGAGGTCACACCGTTATAGATGTACGTTGCACTGCCACCTGCGGGAGGAATAGGCTTCTTAGGAATAAAGCCTGCCGTAACCAAGCCGTCGATCGCAAGATCGGTGTTTGGAGACGTCGATGGATATGTCTGATTTGCATCGAAATAGAGTTCGAGTGCAAGCTGGACCTGACCGATATCAGAAACACGCTTTGCATCGCGCGACTTCTGGCGTGCCGTCGAGAGTGATGCGAGTACAACGGATGAAAGGATACCGATGATCGCGATCACGACGAGCAGTTCGATTAATGTAAAACCCTTGTTGGAGTTCTTTAATGATTTGAACATAAAAATTGCTAATAACTAATAAATCGCAAATATACTTACCCTCGTTGAACGGAACTTTAAGTGTGGGCTTCGCTCACGTCTCTTTGGGCAATACCCTAATGGTAGCACGTAACGAAACGACTGACGCAAGGATGCTGTGGATAACGGTCGCTCGGGAACACCTTTTTAAGTGTACGGATAAAAATCTGCTGATTTTTTCCTCAAGACTCGCGCCGTCGCGCTCCGTAGCCACTGAAAAAGGCATTCCCTCGCTCTGAGAGAAGATCAACCTCATCTCCGCCGAAAAAACTTGCAGAATTGAGTGCAGTGCGCAGGTGTGGAGCGATATGATGTCGGAAAGGCGTATGTTTCATACGACGACCCGACATCATATCGTGAAGTAAAGGGTAGTGAGTATTATGAAAAAACCCGAAGAATTTAACGTAATCCGAAGTCCTGGACTGAGGTGATGTTTGGGAAGACCTACACCTTGTAGGGTGACCAAACATCATGGAGGGAAGGAACCTGTTATTTTTTGTGCAGGACGAGTGAAAGAAGCAAAAATGCAAGCGAGGCGTACTCAGAGTACGATGAAGCGCATTTTTGAATCTTTCACAAAGTAATGCGCAAAAAATAACAGGTTCCTAGAAGGAGGCGGTGATGTCGTAGATTGGCAGAAGAATCGACGTCAACAATCCTCCCACACCAAGACCGAGCAACACAATCATTGCTGGCTCAATAAGACCGATCAACGTATCAACGGCATTATCAACTTCGCGTTTGTAGAATTTTGCAAGGGTCTCCAAGATACTCCCCACTTCTCCGGTTTCCTCACCAACTTTGATCATTTGTACCATGATACTCGGTATTTCAGGATGCTTGGACATCGCCATCGAAAGCGGAACACCGGTACGGACATCTTGCGAGACATCAAGCAGCGCTTCTTTATAGATTTCATTTCCCACGACCGAAGCGGCAATTTCGACGGCACGGACGACAGCAATACCAGAAGAAAGCATGGTGTTTAAATTGTCCGCAATACGCGCAAGATACAACTTGCGATACAAATCACCGATATAGGGCAAATTCAAGGAAAGACGGGCAAAAAACTCTTTTCCGGTAGTGGTGCGGAAGAAACGCCAGACAAATACACCCATTGAAGCGAGAAAAATGAGCACCAACAAACCATAATTGACGAAAAAGTTCGACATACCGATGACGGCACGAGTGTAAATGGGCAATTCTTTTCCTGTTTCAAGGATAATGGCGGAAAGCTTGGGAACAACAAGTACCAACATCAGTACCATCACCACGATGAAGACAACGACCACGAATGCCGGGTACACGAGTGCGTTACGGGTTTTGGAAACAAGTTCATAGGTACGGTCGAGATAATCCGCCAAATATTGAAATGTGTTGGAAAGATTTCCGGACTCTTCGCCGGCCCGCACCATATTCACATAAAAATCCGAAAACACATCGGGATGTTTGGCGAGCGCACCGGAGAGCGACGTGCCACCTTGGATATCTTCCGAAACCTCGTTAAGTCGATTCCGCAAACTTTCATTTTCGACTTCAAGCGAAAGGAGTTGAAAGACACGCAGTGCGGAAACTTGTGCTCGAAAAAGTGTGGAAATTTGGCGCGAAAGAATCACCACATCGCGATAGGAAACTTTCTTCTCAAATGCTTTGATCTTTTCCCAAAATGGCGTATCGTCCGCGGCAACAATGGAAACGATAATGAGTTTGCGACGCTGGAGCGCAGAAATAGCAACATCAACCGTTGCCGCATCAATGGTACCTGACTTTTCTTCGGCATTAACTTGATCGATTGCCTTATAACGATAGAGCATAAAAATGGCGTAAAATAATGTTAAATCATGCGTTCGAGGGCGCGAGGGTTGAAGGAATGCAGATAAGCATTTTCAGCGGTAATCTCCCCCGTACGCACCAATTCCGCAAGTGAACGATTCATGTCGATCATACCGAGCTCTGAACCTGTTTCAATAACCATGGGGACTTCGTGCGTGCGACGCTCACGAATGAGATTCGCCACCGCATTATTGTTAATCAACAATTCGTACGCGGGAACCTGTCCTCCGGAGATACGCGGAATCAGACGTTGAGAAAATATTCCCGCAAGCGATCCCGAGAGCTGCACGCGAATCTGGTCCTGCTGCTCGGGTGGAAAAGAGTCAATGATACGATCGATCGTTTGTGCGGCATTGTTGGTGTGCAGTGTCGAAAACACCATGTGCCCCGTTTCTGCGGCGGTTACTGCGGTGGAAATCGTATCGAGACCGCGCATTTCTCCGATGAGAATAATATCAACATCTTCACGAAAACATGCCCGGAGTGCCACATGAAAATCAGCGGTATCAAAACGCACTTCACGCTGGCTGATAATGGAGCGGTCGGGAGTGAACACATATTCAATCGGATCTTCGATGGTAATGATGTTTTCCGCGCGCTCCGTATTGATCATCTCAATCATTGAGGCAAGCGTTGTGGACTTTCCTTGCCCGACCGGACCAACCACCAAAAAGAAACCCTGCTTGCGCTTCGTAAAAGTTTCGAGGATGGGCGGAAGCGCAAGTTCGTGAAGTGTTTTGATCTTTTTGGGAATAAGGCGCAGTGCACAGGCAACGGTTCCTTTCTGGAAAAATCCATTACCGCGAAAACGCGCCTCCTTGCCGAAGCTAAAGGAGAAATCAATCTCTTTGCTTTCCACGAACAACTTAAAGTTTTTTTCATCAAGAAGTTCTTTGATGATGCCGATGGTATCTTCGGGCTCAAGCAAAGGCTTTTTGACCAATGGAATGAGCTCACCCGAAACACGAATCGTCGGATGGCGACCGACGACAAGATGCAGGTCGGAAGCACCTTCATGGATAACCGTGAGTACAAGATCTTCGAGTTCTTTGCGATATTCAGCTTGGGACATGATGTAAAATATTAATTTCCTTTTTTCTGTTCAATTGTTTCGAGGACTTTCTCCACAACTTCCGACGGAGTGGCGGAGGCTTTGATGATGTAGCCGGATGCACCAAGCGAAAGCCCGCGGTCAATATCTTCTTGTTGCCCCAAATTGGAGAGAATAATAATGAGCGCACCTTTGGCAAGTTCTTCCTTGCGCACTACTTCAAGAAATTCGAAACCGTCCATTGCCGGCATCACCAGATCGCACACAACAATGTCGGGCGTATATCCTCCTCGCAATTTCTCAAGGGCATCAAATGTTCCCGGTGCGGTAGTAACCTGAAAATTTTTTTGTGAAAACTTCAGTGCATACATATCAAGAAGAAATGCATCATCATCGATAATGAATACGCTATATGTCTTAGGTTTGTCGGAAGTGGTCATATGTGAAACGATGAAATCATTATACGATATTATTAATCTCCTCAAAAGGAATAATCCCCGCAAAGGCCTTGAGCAGGGCATCATCTTTCATCGTGAGCATCCCTTTGGCCCGTGCCGCCTCATACACCGCCTGTTCAACGGGATTCGTCAAAATGATGTGTTCGAGGTCATTATCCATCTTGAGAAGTTCAAATACGGCCGTACGACCCTTTGTACCGGAGGGGCACGTTGGGGCGGGAAGTGCCTCGTAGACGTGTTCGGGAACAGTAAGTTTTTCACGAACCGAGGCGGGAAGATCGCCAAATTGCTTCTCAATCATGACGCGCATACTTTCCGACAGTGGAATTGGGTTTTTGGATTCGGGACACATCGTCCGTAAGAGACGCTGCCCCAATGCCAAAATAAGCGTTGGGGCGATCAGATACGGATCAACTTCCATGTCGATCAAACGCGGGATAACACCGGCGGCATTATTGGTGTGCAGTGTTGAAAAAACAAGATGGCCGGTCAATGCAGCCTGCACGGCGAGCTGTGCGGTCTCCTTATCGCGGATCTCCCCCACCATGATGATGTCGGGATCTTGGCGCAAAATAGAACGAAGACCGTTGGCAAATGTATACCCGATCTCCGGGCGCACTTGCGATTGATTGACTCCCGGAATGTTATATTCCACAGGATCTTCCAAGCTGATGACGTTGCGCTTTTCGCGATCAAGTTCATTCAGCATCGAATAAAGCGTCGTTGATTTTCCCGAACCGGTTGGTCCGGTTACCAAGATAAGTCCATACGGAGTTTTGATCGCATTGCGCACAATCTCAAGATGTTCCGGAGAAAAGCCCATTTGATCGAGTGTCATGATACCGCGACCGGTATCAAGAATACGCATCACGACTTTTTCACCGTAATACGCGGGAAATGTGGACACACGGAAATCAACTTTCTTCCCGTCCATCCGCGCGGAAAAACGACCGTCTTGCGGTTTGCGTTTTTCATCAAGCTTCAGTTGGGCAAGAATTTTAATACGCGCAACAACGGCACTATGAATATTGGCCGGGAGAATAAGCGAGGTGTACATGACACCATCCACGCGAAAACGAACACGAATCTTGTCCCCCGTGTGTTCAATGTGCACATCGGATGCATTTCCTTCAACGGCATGCTTCAAGATGACCGCCACGATTTTTGTAACCGGTGCATCTTCCACGATTTTCGTCTCCCCGCCATGCACTTCTTCATGTTCATGGGTATCTGTTGAGGAAACAGTATCCGTAATTGTTTCTTCCACATCGGCCTTCGCTTCATCGGTCGAAAGTTCGGAAAGCGCACGCGTAACCTCTCCGGAAAGATTCTGATATTGTACGAGAATTTCGTTGAGCTCCGGCTGCGTAATAAGGTATAAACGAAACGGCATGCCCAATTTTGACGCAATGAACTGGACGGCATCACGGGCCTGCGTTTGGTCGGGATCGACAATTCCCACTTCAAGCACCTTATCGACAATATCAAGCGGAGCAATCTGATAATGTCGTGCCGACTCCTCGGGAATGGTACGAAGTACATCAACCGGAACCTTATGCCCCGAAAGATTCTTTGACTCAATTCCATAATATGCCGCCTTGAGTGCCAGAATCTGTTCACTGCTCATTCCGCCTTTTGAAAGAATCTCATCAATACCTCCCAATGCCTTTTCCGCTTGCGCGGAAAGCTCGGGGATATCCTCCTCGCGAAACATTCCTTTCTGAGCCAGATAAAGTAAAAAACTCATAATAACTATTCTCCCATGATAGCAAGAAATACCCAATGAAGAAATGCGTGCGGGTACACTACACTATTTTGCAACACAACTTTGTCGTGAATTCCCTTGCTCCATCGACAAACAAAGATGGACCATTCAGAACCTCAGCAACAAAAAGAAAAAACCGCCAGAGGGCGATTTATCATAAAAGGTTTATTTTGGAACACCCTGTTTGATCGTATCCAACTTCACTGAAATAGGAGTTGTCGGGGTAACAACCGACGAACTTCCTTTTGCGCGACGCTGGAGTTCAACAATTGCAGGTGGAGGAACAAACGGGTTGGTACGACCCAATGTCGTTGTTGCAATAGTAACCGGATATTCCCTGAGTGCGAGATAGGCCGGATCGGCAAAGAGCGAATCGTTCAGCTGAATCGACTTCAGCGTTACAAGGGCGGTTTTTGTCTTTGCACCCAACTCTTCTTTTGCTTGACCCGGTGCAAGCATCGAAGGAGGGAGGACGGAGGAGAGTAAATCCGTATCACTCTTTTTGAATGCAAAATATCCTCCAAGAAACAGTAAAGGAATTACTCCCACCACCACTATGTCAAAAATAAATTGTTTGATATTCATACGTGCGGGACTAGGAGTCGAGTGAATAAGAACTAATCTCTATTCGGTAATCGTGGACGGCGTTTACCGGATTTGCATTCGGACTTGCATCTCGTTTGGAATCCTGTGTAGAGAAAGAAATGGTTTCCATGTTACGCAATGCGAGCGAGGATTCCAAATCTCCCAAGAGTGTCCGGAAAAGTTCATAGGGGGCGGTTACTGTAAACGAAAGCGTATGCTTGGTGAACTTGTCTGCACTCCCCTTTTCAGGAGGAATTGTTGCCACTTGAGGAGATTTAACAAGAAGACCGCGACGCTCCACAACGGCATTGACATCGACAACAAAACGCACGGGATCAATGGTGTCCGGAAGAATGGCACGCAGTGACTGATCTGCGCCGGCGGGGAAATTTTCATAGCGCTCCTTGATTTGGTCAAGCTTTGCCTGCGCCTGTTTTGCATCTTCAATGAACAACGAGAGTTCTTGCTCGCGCGCGAGGGCGACTTTAATTTTCCCGATTGTCGCATCGGTGAAAAAAACATAGAGGAGTGCGGCAAGCACAACAAGGATGAGGGGAAAAATATAGCGGCTCATGGTGTAGGGGTGCTAGGGGTAATCGGTGAAGCGTCTGAAGGAGAAGCATTGGCGGGAATTGGTGGAATGGACCCTGAAGCGTTTGCGGTAGGTGGTGTTGCTTTGGCGGTAAGGACATGAAGCGCTTCGGCATACGACGCATTGAGCATCAGTTTTGCACTAAACGTTACAATACCGGTCTGGTCATCAAGGGTAAGTTGACTAATTTCCACTTTCTCGACAAATGGGGCGGCTGAACGCCATGCTTCGCTTTGACTATAGACCGCAGCGTAGTTTGTGGCCTGCCCTGAAGCCAAGAGTATAACAGACCCTTTCCCCTCCTTAGTATACGAGAGAGAGGTGAGTGCGACATTCTGTGTCGCTTGGACTTCAAGGAGATTTAAAATGACGGTAAACAGTGCGTGGGTATCGACTAAATTTTTTGCCGTACCCAAACGGACATCAACTCGTTTATAGGTATTGATCTCATCAATATTAAATAATTTTTCCGCAGCATCGAGTGTCGCCGCCTTTGCTTCAACACGCTTCTCCACTTGCAAACGGTAAAAATAGACACCACCGGCGACCGTAACGGAAACAAAAAAAAGGACGAGCGCAAGAATCAGCGCGGGATTAAGCGGCTCGCGACGACGTGCTCCGCCTTCAACCTTAAGCAAAGGTTGCTGAGGAATAAATGATGTTTCAAATGTGTTCGCCATTGATTTATGTTTATTCTACAAGGGATTGCATTTGCGCGCGAGTAAGCTATACACAGCAACCACATTCATTTGTACAGGAACGAATAGATGCGATGGATTTTTCTATAACTTCCGAAGTGCGAGACCGAGCGCAACGGCAAATTCGGGACCCGAGTCCTTGAGTAAAGGTTCCACGACCGCAGGAGCCTCGACACGTTCAAATGCATTTCCAAAAACAACCGTTGTTTCAAAATTACCCTGGGCCAATTCGAGTAATCCTTTCATCAGAGAGCCACCGCCCGTCAATATGACTTTGCCGATTGTAACGCGCTTTTCATGTTGATATTTTGTCAAAATACGGTTTGCCTCACCCAAAATACGCTCAATCGCAAGGCGGGTGATTTCGGCAATTGTCGGGTCCGCAGGATCGCCGGGGAGACCGAATTCGCGCTTGATTTCCTCCGCCTGAAGCATGGAGACCCCACGAGCGCGAGAAAGCGCGACTGTCACATCCTGCGAACCCACATTAATGAGATGTGAACTGCGCACAATTCCTTCTTCAACCAAAACAACTTTGGTGTTTGCCGCACCGATATCAAGAATCATCGAGGGAGAAGTATCGTGTCCGAGCACCGCACGAATAGTGCTGAAAATTTCAATTTCAAAGGCCGCGTTCGTTGCGCCGACTTTTGTTGCAATATCCTTATACTTCTCGAGCACATCATTATGGACGGCGGCCAAAAGGACATCAACCTTCGGGGGAGCATTCTTATTTCGCTCCGCTTCATCGGGGTCAACATACGTACGATTGAGCTTGGGAATAATCCAGTGCGAGAGTGAAACTTCCGAAACAGAAGTGGGAATATACTTGCGTGCTTCAAGTGGAATCATTTCTTTGAGTTTTGCATCACCCAAATCGGGCATTTCAATCACCGTCAGCAATGTTGAGGTCAGCGGGATGGAAAATACAATATCGCGACTGGTAACTTTTGCCTCCGCAAAAAGATCCTTGATCGCTTCAACAAGCTTATCAACAGGAAGGCTGGTTGCCTGTCCGACTTCAAGCCCCGCGATCGGTCCGAGCGCAATCTCACCGTACGTATCAAGCACCGCCTTATTCCCCTTTTTATGCAATTGTACAACCTTGACGAACGAGCCGCCGATATCGACACCGACAAACGCACCGGAACCTTTTTGAGGCAAGATTTTCCCAAGTACCGCTGCAAATGGATTACTCATGAGTTCAATCATACCACAGCTCTCAAAATCATGATGCATTTCGCGGCTGTTTTATCCACATCACAACGGGAAGAGAAAAACAAATGGCGGGGTTGCGATACAGCGAGAGCAAGGTACACTCTACCTACCATGAGTTTTATCGAAGAACTGTTCAATGTGATTTTTCCGGAACGTTGTATCGGCTGCGAAAAACCGGGCTCGGCACTCTGCGCCATCTGTGAACGCACCATCACCACCAAACCCAAGGCGTTATCCTCGACCGTTGCCGTCCTCTTTGATTATCGCAACCCCTTGGTGAAAAAAGCGATTTGGTCGCTCAAATATCACCACCGCAAAGCACTCGGAAAATATTTTGGGGTGGCACTGTATCGCGAATTTTTCAAACAGCTCGCGCATGGCAGTAAAAAAGCGCGTGAAGAAATTTTTGTCATCCCCATTCCAAGCGGAGCAAAAGGGATGTCAACGCGAGGATACAACCATGCGGCCATTATCGCAAAAACCATTGCCGAATGCGCGAAGGGAGATAATCTTCCGGTCATATTCGACGAACACCTCTTGTATAAAAAACGCGAGAATGACCAACAGGTGGCAATGATCGGAAAATCCGGTCGCCAAGAAAATGTCCGCGAACTTTTCGGAGTCCGTCATGGGGAAACAATCGGCGGCAAAACCGTAGTGATTATTGATGATGTGATCACTACCGGCGCAACGGCACTTGAAGCCGCGCGCGCATTGAAACCATTTCATCCCAAACGCATACTTACGATCGCCGTCGCACACTAAACTGTCCAGGGATGATGAGGTCTCTGGACATGAAAAAATATCTACGGTAGTATCCCGCACAGAAACAACTTGTTCAAAGGAGAATCATGGTGAGAAAATTTTGGAACCGTCTCAAGAGGGGTGCATTGAACCTTTCACATCCATTCCGAAAAACCTATACTGCGAATATCTGCGGTCACCACACGAAGAAAACCGGGTGCATCACTCCGTTCAGTGAGACATTGACCATGTCGATGCCACTTGAGGAAAATGGAAATCCCGATTACTGCCTCGAGTGTATTGCAAAAATGTCTATTCACTGTGCATGGTGTGAAGCCCCGATCGATATCGGGGACCCCGTTACGCTCTACACACCCCAAGAGCATTTCCTGCTTCCCGAACATGCAGTGCGGTATCACGACGACCCGAGACATTTTGTCGGATGCTTAAGATGGGATTGTGCCGACGGAGGAATTGATCGTGCGGGATTTTGGATGCCGCCCGGAAAAGTCCATCGTGTTCCTTCCCCGCTTGAAATGGTACTCACCTCAGGGAATGCCGTGATTGTGAACAATCTTCATGATCCTAATGATCTCGGTGAAATCATCGAGAAATGAAAAAACAAACAGCCTCCGCAAACGCGTTGGCTGTTTTCTTTTACGGAAAACCACAAAACAATGAGCGATTCACGATAGAGCGCACTCCTTGGTCCATAACGATAAATACATATTGACAAACGATAAACAGTAAATTACGATGAAGAGATAAAATCACATGAGAAAAAGCTCAACAATAATTCTTCAAATAGTCATCGTGCTCATTGGCATCGGCGCGCTTTTTCTCTTACTTTGGGAACCTCATCTTGAGGGCAGGAATAAGGATGCAACGCTTGTGCAAATATATTTCAATGATCCCTTCTTGGCGTGGGCGTACACTGCGTCTATCGCCTTTTTCGTCGGGCTTGCTCAAGCATTCAAATTGTTGGGGTACATCGGACGAAATGAAATATTTTCGCAGAGTTCGGTGAAAGCTTTGCGGACGATAAGATATTGCGCAAGTGTCCTTGTCGGTTTTGTTGTCGCAGGAGAAGCCTATCTCTTTATCGTTCGACCCGGGGATGATATTGCGGGCGGTGTTTTCATTGGTCTCTTATTGATCTTTGCCTCCGGCGTCGTTGCCATCGCGGCGGGGATGTTTGAACGGATCTTGCAAAAAGCTGTCGATTTAAAATCCGAGAACGACTTCACTGTTTAATGTTATGGCAATCATCATTAACATCGACGTCATGCTGGCAAAGCGGAAAATGAGCGTCACTGAGCTTGCCGAGAAAGTCGGCATCACGATGGCGAACATCTCTATATTAAAAAACGGAAAGGCAAGAGCAATTCGACTCGGAACGTTGGAGGCAATTTGCAAAGCACTCGAGTGTCAGCCGGGAGATATTTTGGAATACAAAAAGTAAAGGACCCCGCGGCAAGTCTGAAGCGATTAATGCTTTACTCAACTTCTCATCCGAGAACCAAAGAGAACGAGATACGGTCTTCTGAAAAAATTTGTTCCTTTTTACGAACCTCCGCCTTAAGGGGCAAAAGATACCCACCCGATTGTTTGTCTGGGAATATGGATGTTTTCCATGTAGTTTTACCGATCGTTACTGTAACCGGTATTGAACCCCAACCTCGCCTTGGCGTACCAAAAGACTTTTTTATTTCTTCGGATTGTTTTTTAGGAACAGCAATAAAATGCCACCCCGCCATGCCGGGATACAGAAAAACTTTTGATTTGATCTTAAAAACTTTCAAGTGTTGAAAGGAAAGTTACTCGAGCGCAACACCGGCAGTTACTGAAACGATGCCGCTCTGCTCGCCGATGTACAAAGCCACGGACCGGGTATCTTTTGTTGCAGTGATAGTAAAGTACCCTTGCGCCTCAAAAGGTGCGCCGAGCTTCCATCCCTTACTCTCAAGCCCGCTCATGTAATAGTCGATGACCTCCTGCCGTCTTGCCGATACATTGTAATTAACGGTCGGATTTTTCTTTCCTGAAACAGCACTCACTGTCTGCGTGGAAAGTATAGTGGCTCCCGTATATGCCACGGGGACATCATTCGGCCAGTTTGCAGGCATACTGCTTGCACTCGTCGGAGCAGATTCTTTGCTTTCCACACTTTTGACCACGCTCTCAGCACTTTCATTCACGGGGGTACTTGGCGAACTCTGGAGGTACAAATAAGACCCCACTCCCACAATGCCCAACGTTATAGATGCAAAAAGTATTTTCATATTTGATAATTAATTATTCCCCCTAATGACACTTTACGCCGACCCTCTTTCTTCTCCAGTTTTGAATTTCGAAAATTTGCGGTGATGTATTAGCCTTTGCGCGAACTTTCTTTAAGTGAAAAGACCAATGATGCGCTCCTCATCCGCTCTATTCGGTCGCGGGAGCAAAAACCAAAAAATTTTCCTTCCTTTCTTTTAGATTTTTGGCGGGGGGGGTGTGGGGAGCCGACAAAAAATGGAAAGGAAATTTTTGGTTTTGCTTCGCTGTTTCAGTCTCCGAAAAGAGCAATCTTATTTTAACATTTTGTTTACTCTTTTCTCCACCCTCACGGCGACCGAGGCGCTTCTTCTCGGTGTTCTGTGATAACTCTAAACTCTGTGGCTTCGGTGACTGGCGGTGGTAACTCAAATATAGATTGTGTTAAAGCACAAACAAATCTGTATGTGCTTGACCCACCCTCCCATGCGCACACATCATCCCTGCCGTTTTGAGGAAAAATTATACAACGGCGGGAATTACTCCCTTGAATATAAAATATTAAAAAATGAAAGAGCCCCAAGCAGATGTTATCTGCGAGGGGCTCGGGTTGAAAAGACCAGTTCCTCGCTTACGCGACGACGGCCTCGGGGTTGAAGTTCGGGAGACGGCTTTTGACCGCTTCCACCACGGCGTCGAGGTCGATGCCGGCACCGCGATTGTCGATTGCGTGGTTCAGCACTTTCGTATCCACGCCAGCGAGCTGGCCGAGCTGGTGGGCGCGAAGCACAGCAATCATCTTGCCGACATCACGCCCGCAGACATCGCTCCAGAGCATGTAGATGCGCTCTTCGTAGATGCCGAGCGTGTCGAGCATCAGAAGGTTGCCGAGTCCGCCACTGAACGCGTCGGGGTCAACCTTCTCGCCTTTTAACAACAGTTCCATGCATGCCTTGAGCGCACCGGGGTTGCCGCCGCCCATCGCCACGATGAGGTCTTTAACCGACATGCCCAATTTGATTCTCTCATTAGCCATTTCTGGCCTCCTTTCGTTTGGTTGAGAATGTGCTTGTTTTGAGCCACAATAGCTCAAATCGAAGTCCGGTGCCATCTTAGCATATGTATACCTTTCTGTCAAGTCCAGTTGTGATAAGCTAAAAAATCTTCTTTCGTTAATCGGTGGATGTTTTTCTTGGCGTAATCTAGTGTCCAGTAAATACTTCGAGTTTCATTTCTTGGTTTTAGAGTTTAGTGGTGGCACTTCGCGCCGACCCTCTTTCTTCTCCAGTTTTGAATTTCGAAAATTTGCGGTGATGTATTAGCCTTTGCGCGAACCCACTTCGCACGCGCGGAGCGCGTGGTGACTTGAAACTGCCTCGTACACTCCGATTGCGTGGTGATGCGAACCAATGCGCCTCGGACACGCTCGCGGACTCGCGTGTGCAAAAACCAAAAAATTTCCTTGCATTTTTCTCGCGTCTCCTCCCCCCACCCCTCCACCGCGAAGCGGAAAAAGAAATGGAAAGGAAATTTTTGGTTTTGCTTCGCCGTCACCATACTTGAATTATAGTACAAGATTGTTTGGAAATGCAATATCTATTATGATATGATTATGTTGATAAGTAAAAAGCTTGGGGATAACATCAAGAAAATAAGAACCCGTAAGGGAATGTCGCAAGGCGACATTTGCCGAGCGCTTGATATGGACAGAGGGTATATGAGCGCGATTGAGAATGGCAAGAAAAATATCACGATTTCGCAATTAGAAAGATTGGCGCAAGCGCTTGGCGTTTCGGTTGATAAATTGTTAAAATAATTTATGAGAACATGGACAATCATTGCGGAAATCTGGTCGAGTTTCTGCTATAATAAAAACGATAATTAACCAATAAAATATATGAAAAATAAAGTTGTAGTTTTGTTTTCGATTCTGTTTCTTGTTGTTGGCTTCGTTGCCGGTCAAATTTTTCGTCCTGCAACAGCATTTGCCCAAGATAACGACCATGACGGCATAGTCAATTCGGTAGATACTGATGATGACAATGACGGCATCCTTGATGTGAACGACAAACAATCGATGGATCACGACAACGATGGTCAGAATGACAATGTTGATAACGACGATGACAATGACGGTCAGAATGATGATAAAGACCAAGCAAACTTAGACCATGATAACGACGGTATTCAGGACAATGTAGACATTGACGACAACAATGACGGCGAAGTAGACACCAAGGAAAATCAAAAAGACGACTTGGACAAAGACGGCATAGATAATGCCAACGACCAAGACATCGACAATGATGGTCAGACGAACGCTAAAGACAAAGATGACGACAATGATGGTCAAGTAGATGAGCAGGACAAAGATAACGGCAACAATGGCGTAGAGGATCAGAACGAACAGGGACAACAGAATAGATAGTGGTATAATTATCTCTATCTCGGGAAGTTTCGTCGAACTTCCTGATTAAAAATTAAAAAGATACAATTATGAA
>Ga0209515_10000504_pt1 | contig 70085 bp, 82 predicted proteins | sample Subgroupgradi54m_FD_187454 | JGI IMG/M metagenome (GOLD analysis project Ga0209515, IMG submission 187454) | Subsurface groundwater microbial communities from S. Glens Falls, New York, USA - GMW60B uncontaminated upgradient, 5.4 m (SPAdes)... ...
ACGAGTGCCTTTCAAACCACGGCTTTTAAGCCGTGGTGGCACATCGTCTTTTTGATATTAGAAATTTTTAGTTTTTTAACTCACTAGCCGCCTCTTTATCCAAAATAACAATAAAATCTTTATGTCGTCGTAAAAAACTCGCAGGCACTTCTTCACTAATCTCTCCGTGTAAAAATCTATGTACTATTTCAGCTTTACCTTCCCCACAAGCTAATAAAATTATTTTCTTTGCTCCAAATATTGTAGAAATCCCCATCGTCAAAGCTCTCTTAGGAACTTTCTTTATCTCTCCTGAAAAAAATTTAACATTATCTTTTCTGGTGATATCGCTCAACAAAACTTCTCTAGTTTTACTCTTCAAGCTGGATCCAGGTTCATTAAAACCAATATGCCCATCTCGACCTATTCCTAAAATTTGCAAATCAATACCTCCAATATTATTTATCCCTTCTTCATATTCTTTACATTCTACATCTAAATTTTTAGCCATTCCATTAAGAAAATAAACATTTCTCATCCAAATAGATACTTTAGAAAAAAAATTCTTATTCATAAAATAATAAAAGCTTCTTTTATCTTTCTTATTTAAGCCAACATACTCGTCTAAATTAAAACTTCTTATATAAGAAAAATCAATTTTTTTATTCTTCACTAAACCAACCAAGCTTCTATAAAAAGGAATTACAGTACCGCCAGTTGCCAACCCCAAAACAAGATTTTTCTTTTTTATCACTTCTTTAACAACTAACTCTGCTGCCTTTACTCCAACGTCTCTAGCATCATTAACAATAATAATTTTCATCTAGTAATACTCCATACTCTTCAAAATATCATTAATACTAATCTTCTTAATGCTAATTACACTATCGGCTCCTCCTGCATATATCAAAAGATCTTTGCCATTTACATCCAAAACAGCTCCCGTCGGAAAAATAACATTATTCATATAACCGCTCCTCTCGTAATTCTTTTTAGGCTCAATTAAAGGTTTTTTTGTATAAGATCTTGCTAAAACTTTCTCTGGATTCTTTAAATCAAGTAAAAAAGCTCCTGCACAATAAATTGTAACTCCTTCTTCTCTTCTAACTCCATGATAAATCCCCAACCACCCTTTCCTAGTCTTTATGGGAGGCGCTCCTGCTCCAATCCTATCATGATCCCAAGCCGCTCTTCGCGGTTGCATGATACTCCTCTCTCTTCCCCAATAAATAGAATCAGGTGAATAAGAGATCCATATACTCGGCTTGCTAAATGCAAAAAATCCTTCTGGCCTATGCAAAGCAACATATTTTCCTTTTATCCTCTCAGGAAATATTAGCGCATCCTTATTTTGCTCTCTAAAAATTATACCTTTTCTTTCCCAATTCTTTAAATCTCTTGAAATAGCAAGTGAAGTGGAAACTCCTTCATTAGTTGAAATAGAAACATAAGTCATTAAATAATTATTGCCTATTTTAACAATTCTAGGATCTTCAACTCCATAATCCCCATCTCCAGGCATTCCACTAAAAACAGGTTTTTCATCTACACTTTCAACATTAAATCCATCTTTACTTAAAATAACTTTTTTAAAATGAGATATAGTTGGCAATCTACAAGATCCATCTTTCAAATACATTTCCCCCCAACGACCCATTCTAACAATATCTTTTTTATGTATGTGCTGATAAGCAAAACTATATTCTTTCTCAGAAGACATAATTGGACAAGTTAACATAGTTCCTTCTTTCTGTACAGCACTCTCAGCAATCCTAGCATATAATAAAATTCTCTTATCAGGCAATCTTACGGCAGCAGGATTCAAAACTCCTTTAATTTCCCAATCAATAAAACTAGGTTTAAAATCCTCCGGCTTCAATAAAAGTTTATCCTTTATTATCATCTTTCCTCTTTTCCTAATTAAAATTATTTTACTTTATATTACTTTCGTACAATGAAAATTTGAAGAAAAAGTATAAAATAATTCATTCTCATCCTAAACTAACCAATATCGCACCAATTGTAACTAAAACTATTCAAATAGCCTACTTCAAAGATACATTTTCTCCCAAGAAAAGAGCTGCAAAAATAAATACAAATACTAAACTTAATCTATCAATTGCCGCTACTTGTGATGCTTTTCCTATTTTCAAAGCTAAAAAGTAAAACAGCCAGGATAATGCACCAGCTATTCCACTTAAGAAAATAAAAATCATAGCCTTAGAATTAGAAATAACTGACAAAGTACTCATAATCTTGCCTTGAACTAATATAGTTCCTAATAAAAATAAGGCCATAATCACTGCTCTTATCGCAGTGGCAATGTTAGCATCGACCCTTTCCAATCCAATCTTACCAAATATAGCAACAAGAGCCGCTGTTAAAGCAGATAAAAAAGCAAAGAATAACTATAAGTAATTCATAAGATCACTACACAAAGCTTATTTAAAAGATTTCCTACTAGATAGATTATTTAAATAGACAATCCAATATTATAAGAAATGGCAGAAAAGAAAAAAACTCTAATAACCTTGTTAATATTAATTGCCATATTTATCTTAATCGCACTCAACTTAAATAGCTTAATACTAACTCAATTAAATAATTCAATTAATAACTTAATGGTAAAAATACAATTTAATTTTCCTATTTTACTATCAAAAATCTTATCCTATTTATTCGAAACCTCCTTTATATTTATAATCTCTCTAATATTCGCCGGCTATCTCTTTTTTAAAGGAAAAAGAAAAGAATCAATAATATTCATTCTAACAATTATTCTAAGCGTACTTACAATCTACTTCCTAAAAAACTTTTTTATGATATCTCGTCCATTAAATGCTCTAATGCTAGAAAACGACTTTTCCTTCCCCAGCGGCCATTCTTCAATTGCTGTAGTAATAATTGGGTTTTTAGCCTATTTCTTTGGAAAAAAAACAAAGATAAATAAAAAATTCCTTTATTCTCTGTCAATCTTAATTATAGTTCTAACTGCCTTTTCCCGTCTTTACTTAAATGTCCATTGGTTTAGCGACGTTTTAGGCGGCCTTATCATAGGAACTATCTGGCTTCTCTTCGCTATTTTCTTCTTAGAAAAAAATTAGAATCATATAATTCTATGGGTATCTTCAAATCAAAAAAAAGCAATAGGTTCTTATTAAATATGAACTTATCTCAAAGACAAAGAACTATTCGTTTGTTTTATAATTAAAGTATTCTTGCCTTTCACAAAAAGAAGAAACTCCATATCTCCATTAGACTGATAATTCATAAGGCAATCTTCATTAATATCACAACTTATTCCATTATAAATTCCTAAATACCTTTTTTCTTTGTCAGGCATTTCTATCTGTATAGAAGTTATTCCATTTCCATCTAAAACTATAGCAGCATCGCTATCTCTGTCAGTCATAGTCGCGGAAAGAAAAGTTATATCTTTATTGCTTATAAATCTAATTCCAGGAGTATCTGAATAAAGGTAAGTTATACTTGCAGAAGACAAACGATCACTATCTGTATAAAATGTTGGAAATCCCTGCGGAGATTCTATTTTTAGAGTTAGCCAATACCATTCCCAAAAATAATTAATAGGCCATTCTATATTAAAACTGGCACTTTCGCTCACAGGTTGGCTTGTAAGAGCAATGTCTTTCCTCTTATCCATATTATTATCATAGGAAGAAAATCTCTGTACCCCCATGCTTCCAGGATTATCCATATTATAATACATGCTAAAGTTAATTTCTTTTATTATTCCCAACAAATGTTCTGGCAATTGGTCAGGTGAAAATTGCACCCAATCAAAACATTTTCTAGTTTCAGAAATCGATGGTCTACTAAGAAGTAAAGACCCTGAATCAGCCTTAAATCCTCCCCAAGAAAGAGCCTGTCCATGCGTAGGATCTTTCCCCCTTAAATAATAATAAGCAGTATCCTTCAGGGTCGCATTAACAAGGTAAACATATTTCATTACCTCAGTATTATTGTAAGGGTCCACTATCTCAATCCTTATAGAATAAATTCCCATTTCACTTGGAATGAAAGACCCACTAATAAATGGTCCGTTTTGATCGTATGACAAACTCTTTTCTTGAGGATTTATTTCCAAAAAAATCTTGCAATCTTTGCAAAAAGATTGATCAATAGATATCATTGTAATATTAAAGCCTGCAGGTTTTTCAATTGTCGTTTCTTTTATATTTCTAAAAAAAGAAGAAATAGGTTTTATATTTCTCGATAACAAATTAGAGTAAAATGTATTTTTATTGCTTTTAGTAATAATAGTGAAGTAATTTTCACTTATAGTATTATAAGCTATTAGATTATCGGTACTTGCATGGAACAATAAAGCATAAGTTCCGGAACTTATATCATTATTAGTCACTTCATTATTAAAGGAATTATTATTAAATTCTATGCCGTAAATATTAGAGATTATTTTATTTTTTATAATTTTTATTTTGCTAGAATTGTAAACAAATATACCTCTATAATAATTAACCACCCCTATATTAGTTATTACAACATCTTTTATATTTGTTATACTTATTCCTACTTCATCAAAACCTTTGTTTCCTATAACATTATGCCCCATCCCATTTAAAACAACATTACTTGCATTAATTAAAAAACAAGAAGGTCCCGCAAATATATCTCTCTGAAGATAGTAAGTTCCAGACTGATTTATAGTATTACAACCTTCTAAGAAAAAAGTTTTACTTGCAGCTAGATTTTGAATTGTATTATTATCAGAAATATTATTAGTATTCTTTAAATAATCCAAAGTGTAATTTCCCTTATTCGTTGTATTTTTATCATCGTTAGGCGAATAATTTACGCTACCTCGCGACTCTGTTGCCACAAAAAATAGAATACTCCCAATCAAAACTAATCCTAATGCAAAAATCAACACTCTTTTCATAATATTATTAAGAAACGTATCTTAAAAACTTAACTCTTCCAATAATCAGCGCCCCAACCGAACAAGAGCTGGTTGTGTGATTTTCAAGGGTTTTTTTGTTTGCGTGTTTTATCTTTGCTGATTACAGACTGGCTGAGTTTAAATATCTTGTCGACCACTGTACAGTGGACGTTATTTTTTTCTGATGATATCATTTATCATCTCAACATAGTTCATATAAACTTTTTTAACTAATTCAAAAATCAATCCCTCGACAATTATTCTAACTAAATCTTCCTTAGACTCCTTAAGAAAGTATGGTTTCTTTAATTTATAATCTTTAAGGAGATTTATTAATTCGTCCGCTTGTTTTTGAGTAATTTCATAATTTTTTGAATCAATTGATAGTTTTGGCATTTTAATTTCAGATTAGTCTAAATTATAAATCTAAGTATCTTTCATTCTTTTCTCAATTCTTTCTAACATCATTTCTATCTTCATTAAAGGTAAATTTTCTTTTAACTTTCTTCTACAAAGTTCCGCTACAAACATACCACTTTCCTGAGCTTGCTTTTTAAGAAGATTAATTAATTCAGTTTCAAGACGTAAGTGGATTTGCGAGTTTTTTTTCATCATGATCTAATTTCTTACTTTCAAAATATTGAATTAGTCTTTTCAATTTGAGAATGATTTCGTTTGGATCAACTTTCGAAATATTATATATCTCACTCATTTTTTAACCTCCTTATTGAATTTAGTAGTTTCGTTGCCCCAACAATCCCATCCTTTAATGGTTTGACGAGCAAAAAGTTCAATTCTAGAAATATCTCCCAATAATTCAACAATGCTATCTCTAACTTCATCTGGTTTCCTGCTATGTTCACGTAGTTGAGAAAACACCAATTGCCTTACCCCTTTGGATTTTCTCTTTAATTTTCCACGAAAACCCATCAAACAGATTTCTGCGTTTGCTCGTGTCCAATTACCAAGTCCTAGAAAAGGTTTTCCATTTATTTTGTTCGTTTTTATCCAAACAAATGCAACGGTGACATAACGGAAACCCCAATGTTTTAGCGTTTCAGTAGCTTGAGGTAAGATTGGAAATGGAATCCAGAGAAATAATGCACAATTTTTTGCTGCTATTCTATCAATAGGAAAATTATAAATCCCTTCTATTGGAACAGTATCATAATGCCTGCTTACATCAGTTGAATATCGCCAAGGTGGGTCTGCATAAATAATATTGTATTTTTTATTAATATTCAGCTTCCAAAAATTCTTCCCTCCACTATCACGAATTTGTGAATTCATGGAGAAATAGTCTTTAGTTTATTTAAAAGAAATAGCCTAAAAATCTTATACAAATTATTGTATAAAAAATTATATAATTTTTTTCGGTCATTCTATTTAAAGAAATTCTTTTTTAGCAGGTCATGAAAAATTGTATCATCTGCAAACAGGAATTGACGGAAGATAACGCAGAACTTTGCAAAAACTGCCTTCAATTCTATCGATGGAAATACGGCAAACGCTGGAAAAAGCAATTCCGAAATTCTAAGCAGATGTATGCAGATAACCTAAATTTACACAGGAGGAAAAAATGAAGAGACAATTGTTGACTGCCTTGAATTTTGCATTGATCTTAGCCATTTTTGTAGCACCAGTTCTGGCTGCGATTGATTTCAATAAACCGCCAACAGCAGAAGACCAAGCAACTTTTGACCAGATTCTTCAACCAGTGATGAAGATCTACAATCTGATCAAATATATAGCGACAGCAATTGCAGGACTTATTTTGCTTCTTGCTGGAATCAACTATATTATGAGTGGTTCTGAAGCAGGCAAGCGAGAGAAAGCGAAAAGCATGGCAATGTACGTCATTATTGGCTTGGTTATTATTTGGGCAGCACCACTTGTGGTGAAGTTCATGGTAGGCTAAAATGAAAAGACAATTATTGCTAAGGTTGTTATTAGTGATGACTTTTGTATTTAAGATTATCCTAGCAACAACCTTAGTGTCTTCTTTAAGTTGTGAAGACTTTAAGGGTCAAAAGTTAGAAGATTGTAATTATATTCTAGCGAGTGATATTAATAATAGTGAGAAAGAAGACCTCATTAAACTTCTAAGGACACAAAATTATGAAGAAGTTCAATTTTTTCAGAATCAAGATACTTTTGTTGGATTAAGATTAACAACTGATAAGCGAAGTTACAAAATTGATGAGACTATTAAAGTAGAAATCTTTCCTAAAGATATTCTTGTTGCCATTACTTATGGCGATATCACTAAATTTGCAAAAGATAAAACTTCATTTAAAGCTACTGAATCAAATAGAATTCTTGCAGAATATCAAGGAGAAAAGTATGAAAGAGTTATTACCATCATCAAAATTGATCGTTTCCTTCTTGCGTGGAAAGTTTTCCTTCTTTGCCTCATCAATTACTTTGTTTTTTCCTTCTTAAATAAATCGGAATGGGTAAAAAAATGGCTGAATGTGGACTCTTAAACCTTGCATCATGTATTCCTCAGAAATTCTTTGAATACTTAGTTAGTATTCTCAATACACCTATTAAACCTCTCATTGGATTCGTAAAGAATATGCTCTCAGAGCCAATTAATCTTCAATTATTTGTTAGTGTTTGGGCAATTATTATTTACACTATTTCAATGTTTTATGCCTTTCTCCTCATTTATTCTGGCTTTAACTTTATGATTTCTGGATATGATCCTGAAAAAAGAGAACAGGCGAAAGTATGGTTAAGAAATGTAGTTATCATGATTATTCTCGTTCAAGCGTCTTTTTTCATGTATGAACTAGCTATAGAACTCTCCTCTGTTCTAACAACTGCAACATTAAGCCTTATAGATAATGAGTTTTTTCTTTTAACTTTTAATAATCTTGGGGATATTGGATTGGCTCTTATTTTTCTTATTGTTTATCTTGCCACGCTTTTACTTACTTCTCTTATTTTAATTATAAGATATGTTTTTGTTGCCATAGGAGTTGTCCTTTTTCCTATTGCTATTTTTCTTTATTTTATTCCAGTATTAAGGCAATACGGGTCTTTAATCTTAAATTTTTTAGGCGTTTGTATTTTTGTAACCTTTTTTGATGCGATTATTCTTATTGGCTTCTCGAAACTTCTCAATGTCGGTATTTTTGCCAATTTTAAGATTTTAGTGATGGTTGCTGCATTTCTTGTCATTAATCTAATCATGGCATTTCTTATGCTCTTTTCTATCGTTAAGGGAGCATTAAGCATTTATCAGAAGTTCAAACAATAAAACATGGCATACGAAATACCTCAACAGCTTGAATACCAAGAGAAAATTATGTTTAATCTTACTATGAGACAATTAGCCTATCTTTTTCTCTTTGCCCCTCAAGTATTAATAATTTTTTTCAAAACACCTCTTTCTATTTATTTTAAGGTTATACTTTCTTTAATTCCTTCAAGTCTTGCTATAGGGTTTATCTTTCTTCATCTAGATACTCATTTGTTAAATTGGTATGCATGGTTTAGGTTTAGAAAGGCGGAAAGTCCAGAACAGATTCTTAGTTTTATAGGGGTTAAAGAAATAAAAGAGAATACTATGATTATGAGAGATAAAAGAAAAGTTGCTATTCTCAAAGTATCTTCTCTTAATTTTTCTATAAAACCACAGACAACCCAAGAAACTATAACACTTATGTTTCAGAAATTCCTGAATTCTCTGGATTTTCCTGTTCAGATTATGATGAATACCGAGTCGCTTAATCTTCAAGATTATCTGGTAGAAACAGAAAAGAGAGTAGATAAAAAATTTGAGAAACTTTACTTAGAATACAAAGACAGTTTAGAAGATACTGTGGCACAAAATAAAGTCATGAATAGAAATTTCTATGTTGTTGTTCCTGAAAAAACTAATCTTGATATTCAAATACAAATATGCGAGAAGAAACTGAATGCTATCGGTTTGAAAAGTAAACGGCTCGATAGCCTTGAAATTTTAAGGCTTTTAGAAAGTTTTTTCTGTCATGCAAAGCGTATTGAGAATAACCCCTACTACCTCAAGATTAATGAAACCTTCAATAAAGTGATTGTTGCACATGGTTATCCTAGAAGCGTTGAATCGGGTTTTCTTGATCGTATTGTAAGTTGTTTAGGTAATTTTGATTTCTCTATCCATATCGAGCCTTATCCTATTGAGACCATGATGATTAATCTTAACAAAGAGCTTCAAAAACAAAGTGCAGACCTTTATACTGCCAAGATGAAGGGTATTTACAATCCTAGCCTAGAAATTAAATATCATGATACAAAAACAGTTTTAGAAAATCTTCAGAAGGGTAAAGAAAAACTCTTTGACGTTAGCCTTTACATTAATTGTCGGGCTGAATCTAAAGAAGAACTGCATCTTCTATCAAAGAGGATAGAATCTGAGCTTAATGCCCTTTTAATTATCCCTAAAACCCCACAATTTAGGATGGCACAGGGTTTTCTTTCCTGTGCACCTTTAGGTAAGAATAGACTAAAAATGGCGAGAAACATTACTACTGAGGCTTTATCTGCATTTTTCCCCTTTACTTCATCATTTCTAGAGGTGGATAAGACAGGAGTTTGGCTAGGATTAAATAAAAATAATATTCCTATTATCAAAGACATCTTTAAGTTAAGCAATCCCAATGGTTTATGCTTAGCAAGTTCTGGATCAGGAAAGAGTTATATGGCAAAATTGCTTATTTCAAGATATTTGTTGAATGGCGTAAAGGTGATGGTGATTGATCCGCAAGGTGAATATAGAAATCTTGTAAAGAGATTTAATGGGCAACGTATTGATTTAAGCAGGACTTCTGAAACTATAATTAACCCTTTAGATTTAATGGGGCATGATTATCCAGAGAAAAGGCTTGCTCTCATGGATTTAATGCCAATCATGTTAGGAGACCTTACAGAACCGCAAAAATCGTTTATTGATAAGGCATTAAATGAAGCGTATGAAGATTGTAAAATTACATCAGATAGACGATCTTGGAAGAATGAACCGCCTGTTCTTGGAGATGTTTTGCATGCCTTACAGGATATCGAAAAGAAAGCTACTGCTATGGAAAAGCCTACAGTAAGGAGTCTTATCAACAGACTAAATCTCTATGTCAACGGAGTCTTTTCCTTTCTTAATCAGCAAACAAAAATGGATTTTAATAATAATTTAGTGTGCTTTGATATAGGAAATATGCCCAAACAGATTAAGGCGGTTATGATGTTTCTCGTTCTTGATTATATCTACATGAAGATGAAAAAAGACCTTCATAGGAAATTATTGGTAATTGATGAGGCATGGTCTTTAATGAACAGAGCTGCAGATGCTTCCTACATCTTTGAAATTGTAAAAACATGCAGAAAATTCAATCTTGCTCTTTTCCTTATTAACCAAGAGGTTGAAGGCATGCTTTCTTCAGAAGCTGGAAAGTCGGTTCTTGCTAATAGTTCCTATACACTCCTTCTCAGACAAAAACCTGCCGTAATAAAGAACATTCAAACAGTTTTTAATTTAAGTGATTCAGAAAGAACTACACTCCTGACTGCAAGTGCTGGAGAAGGAGTTTTGTTAATGGATGATGAGCATTCTGAAATTAGAATCGTTGCATCAGAAGAGGAACATCAACTTATCACAACCAATCCTGATGAGATTTTAGAACAATCAAATACAGAGGAAGACATTCTTCCTATCAAGTTTAAAAAATCCAACAAAAAAGAAAATACTAAAATTGACCGAAATGCCAGAGTTCATTTGACGGAAAAATTGGATGACAGCAGTATCCAATATCTTCTTTCTCAAGGCTTTAAGAAGATCAAACAAAAAGATATTTCTGATAAGAAGAAAACTTACCTAGTCAAACCCTATGAAAAAGAATCGGTTTATCACATGATTCTTACTTTTGAGATCGTTGAATATCTGAAAAAGTTTACATCAAACATACAGACTTACAGAACAACTCAACCCGATATTGTTTTTGAAAGTCATGGGAAAAAATATGCAATTGAAGTTGAGACTGGTAAAAATCAGGAATGGAATAAAAAAGGTTTGTCCGAGAAAATAAAATCTCTAAAAGATAATTTTGGAGAGAATTGGTTTTTTGTTGTAACTAATAGAAATATTGTTAATAAATATAAGAATCATGGAACAACTCTCACAAAAGAAAACATCAGAGATAAACTACACAATCTTGTGAAAGGTGCATGATTCATGCACTCTGCCATTTTGCCATTTTAACCGCTATTAAGCCATTTCTCCTCCTCTTTAAGGCTTGAATGCACTCAATGAATATAATACCCCTTGCACATTTTTTCATTAGATAAATATATAACATTAATCACATTGTTTCATTCATGACATTTAATATAGATGAAACCTTTACAAGTGGAACAGGTATATTAAAAATAGAGGGTTCGGTCACTCTTCAACCTTATGAAACTCGTAAAATAGATTTAGATATTGAAGAAAAATATAAGAATGATCTTAAAATTCAAGAACTCAGAGGAAGAATCATCAATGCTACTGTGTTCATAGAAGAAAAATTAGATAGAATTCTTATAAAGAAATTAGGAGAGATTTATAATCTCAACAAGAGATTCTCCGAAAAAATAAAAATCTTTCAGAATTTTCTCTATAACAAAGACTTCTTCGAAATTAATAACTTTCAGCTAATAAATGATCTCAAAACGTTGGCAAAGGAAAGAAATAAATTCGCACATGGTTCAGTTGTTCATCATTTGGGAGAGAAGATTATGTTAGAATATTCAAAAAACCCGATTAAAAGAGAAGAAATCTCTGAAGAATATTTAAAAAGATTTGATGAACTTGTGAAATCGCTTTACACAAGGCTTGATGACTTTATCCAAGCCTATTAGCAACGTTTTTATATATCTTAACTGTTCTCACGGCATGAAAAAACAGGTTAATAATGGGTCAAATCTTGGATTTGAGCAGAAATTGTGGCAAGCAGCAGACAAAATGAGAAGCAACATGGATGCTTCCGAGTATAAACACGTAGTCTTGGGGTTAATTTTTTTAAAGTATATTTCAGATGCTTTCAAAGAAGTTTATGAAGAAATTAAGAAAGACTCTCAAGGAGACCCAGAGGATATTGATGAGTATAAGGCAAAGAATGTTTTTTGGGTTCCTAAAGAAGCAAGATGGGATACATTACAAAAAGATGCCAAACAGCCAAATATAGGTAATCTAATTGATGAAGCAATGGATGAAATAGAGAAAGATAATCCTTCTTTGAAGGGAGTGCTTCCTAAAGACTATGCTCGTCCCGCTTTAGATAAACAGAGACTTGGAGAACTGATTGATCTTATAGGCTCTATTGCTTTGGGAGATAAAGAAAGCAGAAGCAAGGATATTCTTGGAAGAGTTTACGAATACTTCTTGGGGCAGTTTGCAGATGCTGAAGGCAAGAAGGGCGGGCAGTTCTATACTCCAAGATGTATTGTTAAACTTCTTGTTGAGATGATAGAGCCTTACAAGGGAAGAGTTTTTGATCCGTGCTGTGGCTCTGGAGGAATGTTTGTTCAGAGTGAAAAGTTTGTTCAAAGTCATTCTGGAAGATTAAACGATATTTCTATTTTTGGACAAGAAAGTAATCCTACTACATGGAAGTTATGTAAAATGAATTTAGCAATTAGAGGAATTGACTCATCGTTTATCAAATGGAATAATGAGGGTAGTTTTTTGAATGATGAACACAGAGATCTTAAAGCAGATTTTGTTATTGCCAATCCCCCATTCAATGATTCTGATTGGAAAGGAGAGCAACTAAAAGAAGATATAAGATGGAAATACGGAGTGCCTCCAACTGGCAATGCTAATTTTGGATGGGTACAACATTTTATTCATCACTTAGCACCTCACGGAATTACAGGTTTTGTTTTAGCTAATGGTTCTTTATCTTCAAATAATGGTGGGGAGGGTGAGATAAGAAAAAACATAATTGAAGCAGATTTAGTTGATTGTGTTGTTGCAATGCCTTCACAATTATTCTATAACACAATGATCCCTGCATGTTTATGGTTTGTTTCAAAAGATAAAAAGAATCACAATTTTAGAAATAGAGAAGGAGAAGTTTTGTTTATTGATGCAAGAAAATTAGGGAGCATGATTGATAGAAGGCATAGAGATCTAACAGATGAAGATGTGAAAAAGATTTCTTCAATTTATCATGCTTGGAGAGGAGAAGGGGGAAAATATGAAGATGTTCAAGGTTTTTGCAAGTCTGTTAAGTTAGATGAAATAAGAAAACATGGACATGTTCTTACTGCTGGAAGATATGTCGGTTCTGAAGAAGTAGAAGACGATCCTGAAGTCTTTAAAGAAAAAATGAAAAGGCTTACAACAGAACTTGGAGAGCAATTCAAAGAGTCTGATAAATTGGAAAAAGAGATCAAAGAGAACTTGGCTGGGATTGGCTGGAGGATTTAGGAGATGATTGATAAAAAAAGTTTATTTTCTTTATTTAAGAAAAACCTAGATAATTTCTTTATTGGATTCATCTCTGGTTTAGTGATCTATTTTTTAACTATCTCTAAACAGGGGGCGTTAAATACAGCACTTATAATATTCTTCTCAGGAACACTACTTGTTTCAATTTACACAATGTTTAACTCTTTAAATAAACTTGATAGAAAGCTCTATAGATTTATTGGTAAGATAACAGAAGCGGAATTTATATTTTATCTAATTATAATTCCCTCTTTTTTAATATTAGTTTATTTACTGCCTCATTGGATAAGTGATGTGTTTAGATTAAATCTAAATGAACCTAATATAATATCTTTATTTTTCTCAAATTATACACATCAGAATCTAGAACATCTAATTAGCAATTTAATAGCTTATTTTCTATTAATCATTCTCGTGCTCAATATAGAGACTAATAAAAAAGAATTTTATGGATTTTCTGTATTTGCCTTTCTATTATTCCCCTTTCTAATTTTTCTAATCACAAAGTTTTTCTTGAATATATTTAATATAACTAATTTTCCACCAACTATCGGTTTTTCTGGAGTAGCTTCTTTATTTAATGGATATTTTATTTATGTTCTTTATAAGTATCTAAAATTAAATGCATTTAAAGATTTGAAATTGAGATTTATATTTTTCTTATTGATATTTAATGTTACAATATGGGCATTTTATAATAATCTGTATTTAGCATTGACTTCACTTGTAGTACTGATACTCTTTTTCTTTGATAATCTTAAAGGAATTAAAGCAATACTTATTTTTATTAGATCAAAGATGTTTAGTATTAAAGATAAGAAAGAACAAATTAATTGGAAAAACTTTCTCCTAATGACGCTCTTTCTAATTCCTTTAGTCTCACTAGTGTCTCTTTTGCCTAAAGAATTAAAAACTTCTGCTGGAATCGTGAATACTCCCGTGCATTTTTTTGCTTTGCTAATTGGAGTTTTTTTACCTTATCTTTATGAACTAATTAAGTTTAAAACAAAATGAAACATCAAAAAAAATTCAAACAAACTGAAATAGGGGAAATACCTGAAAATAAGATGCGAGAATTCAAAGATGAAATGGAAAAATTTAGTTATCTTAGACAAAACAGAGTTTCCTATTGGCAAGCAATTGCTATAGTTTTTAGTACCTCTGCTATAATTTTATTAACAGATTTAATTGTTGGAGAAAATATAGTTTTTAAACTGATTCTTATAGTTCTGATGTTTTTGATAGCAAATTGGTCTTATAGGCAGTCCATTAAACAAACACAAAAACCAATTTTTGTATGTGATAATGCAATTGGAACAGTAGAAAGAATGCAAAATGTTAAAGATAAAGACGGAAAAGAGTACTCTATCTTTCAGATGAGCGATTTTATACATAAAGGAAAAAATAATGAAGCAACAAAAAAAATTCAAACAAACTGAAATAGGAAAAATTCCTGAAGACTGGGAAGTTAAAACTTTTGAAGAAACAGATATAGAAATAATTGATGGAGATAGAGGAATAAACTATCCAAAACAGGAAGAATTTAAGAACAAAGGGTACTGCCTGTTTCTAAGCACAAAAAATACTCCGAATTATAAATTTGATTTTAGCGATTCTGTTTTTGTTACAAAAGAAAGAGATGATTTATTGAGAAAAGGTAAATTGGTTCGTGGAGATATAATCCTCACAACTAGAGGAACTGTGGGAAATGTAGCTTTATATGATGAAAAAATTCCTTTTGAAAACATAAGAATAAATTCTGGAATGGTTGTTTTAAGAAATAATGATAATTTTGATACTCATTTTTTATATCTTTTATTGCGATCGTCTTTAGTTCGTGAGCAATTCTTAAGCTTTGCGACTGGTTCTGCTCAGCCACAATTGCCTATCAGAGACATAAATAAAATAAGATTAATTCTCCCGTCTATTCTAGAACAACACTTCATCGCCTCAATCCTCTCATCCCTCGACGCAAAAATAGAACTAAACCAAAAAATGAATAAAACTCTTGAAACAATAGGGCAATCTCTTTTCAAACATTGGTTTATTGAATTTGAATTTCCAAATGAAAAAGGCAAACCATACAAAAGCTCTGGTGGAGAAATGATTGATTCTGAACTTGGAGAGATTCCTAAGGTGTGGAATATAAAATCTATAAAAGATTTTGGTCAGGTTATATGTGGAAAAACACCATCTACTATAGATAAAGATAATTTTGGATTAGATTATCCTTTCATAACAATTCCAGACATGCATGGAAAAGCGTTTATTGTAAAAACTGAGAGGAAGCTATCTAAAGTTGGTGTTGATACTCAAAAAAAGAAAGAACTGCCTCCATTGTCAGTTTGTGTTAGTTGTATTGCTACGACAGGATTAGTATCTCTCACAACTGAACCAAGTTATACTAACCAACAAATAAATAGTATTATCTGTAACAAGAATATCTCTCCGTATTTTATGTATCTTCAAATGAAAAATAAGGAAGAAGAAATAAATATTGGAGGGCTTGGAGGAACTGCCACCCTAAATCTAAACACTGGAAATTTTGAAAAGATTAAATTAATTAACCCCGAGCAAGAGGTGATGAAAAAATTTAATGGTTTAGTAGAGAATATCTTTCAGAAAATATTAGAGAACTCAAAGGAAATTGAGTCGCTTATGCAAATTCGAGATTCACTCTTACCTCAACTCATGTCTGGAAAGATAAGAGTTCCTTTGGAGGCAAAAAAATGAACTTTTCCGAGATTATTATTTTGATAATAACCATAGTTCTTTCAGTAATCGCAATAAGAATTAGTTTCAAATTTGATCTTAATAGGTATTTAGAAAATAGGAGAAAAATAAAACTTGACCAATTAAAAAATATCTGTCCACATGGAAGAATTATGGATATAAAAGGTAATCAAATAAAATTTGAATCTTTCTTTTCATCTCCTGTTGGAACGCTTAAATGGATATGTTCTCAATGTGGATGCATATTAGATCACGAAGACGATGTAAATAGAATTAACGAGAGATATAAAGAAAATCCTTCTTTGATTTTAGAGAAACAAAAAAAGTTTAATAAAAAAGCAAGAAAACTAAAAATAAGTTAGGTTTTAAAAATCCCTGAAACTTTACTATAACATGCCACAAAACATCATAACCGAAGATCACATTGAAGAAGAAGCATTGAGGATGCTAAAAGAAGAGGGCTACGAATATGTTTATGCTCCAAGTATTGCTCCTGCTCCAGAAGGAAATGGCGAGAGAAAAAAGTATTCTGAGGTTGTTCTTATTGATAGATTAACAACTGCTCTTGGAAGAATAAATCCTAAAGTTCCAAAAGAAGCTATAGGAGAAGCTGTCAAAAAGGTGTTAAGATCTCAAACTCAAAGCTTAGTTTCAGATAATCAACAATTTCATAACTTTCTTGTTAATGGAGTTGATGTTGAGTATAGAAAAGATGGTAGAATTAAAGGAGATAAAGTCTGGCTGTTTGATTTTGAGAATGTGAAGAAAAATGAGTTCTTAGCAGTCAATCAGTTTACAATAATAGAAAATGATAATAACAGGCGTCCAGATATTATCATCTTTGTAAATGGTTTGCCATTAGTTATATTTGAATTAAAAAACCCTGCTGATGCAGAAGCAACAGTCACAAATGCTTTTCATCAAATTGAAACCTACAAATTACAAATTCCATCTTTATTTAGATTTAATGAAATGGTTATTATTTCAGATGGCTTAGAAACTCATGCTGGAACAATCACCTCTGGAGTTGAAAGATTCACTGCTTGGAAAACAATCAATGCCAACAAACCAAAAAAAGCAATGACTGAATTAGAAGTTTTGATCAAAGGAATGCTAAACAAAGAAACACTTTTGGATCTTATAAGGAACTTTATTGTTTTTCAGAAAGAAAGAGACACAAAAACAAACACTACAAAGATTTCAAAGAAGGTTGCAGTTTATCATCAGTATAATGCTGTTAACAAAGCAGTTATAAGCACATTCGAAGCAACAAAGAAGGACAAAAGAGCAGGAGTTGTCTGGCATACTCAAGGTTCGGGCAAATCTCTAACAATGGTCTTTTATGCTGGAAAAGTTATTCTTTCAAAACAGCTTGAGAATCCAACCATTGTTGTTTTAACTGATAGAAATGATTTGGATGATCAGCTATATGGCACATTTGCAAGTTGTCAAGATTTACTTAGACAAGAACCAGTTCAGTCTGAAAAAAGAGATCAACTAAAAGATTTATTGAAAGTATCTTCAGGAGGAATTGTTTTCACAACAATCCAGAAATTCTTTCCAGAAGAAAAAGGAGCAAAGTATCCTTTATTATCGAATAGAAAAAATATTATTGTAATTGCTGATGAAGCCCATAGAAGCCAGTATGATTTCATTGATGGCTTTGCTAAAAATATGAGAGATGCTCTTCCAAATGCTTCTTTTATTGGATTTACGGGAACGCCTATTGAAAAGAAAGATAGAAGCACACCAGCAGTATTCGGAAAATATGTTGATATTTACGATATAAAACAGTCTATTGAAGATAAGACAACCGTTGGAATATTCTACGAGAGCAGACTTGCTAAACTGGATCTAAAACCTGAAGAGAGACTAAAAATTGATCCTAATTTTGAGGAAGTTACAGAGGGTGAAGAAGTAGAAAGCAAAGAGAGATTAAAGTCTAAATGGGCTCGAATGGAAGCAGTTGCAGGAAGTCCAGATAGAATAAGAAGAATTGCTAAGGACATAATAAATCATTTTGAGCAAAGAGCTAAAATAATGGATGGCAAGGCAATGGTTGTTTGTATGTCAAGAAGAATATGTATTGATTTGCATAATGAGATTGTAAAACAAAAGCCTGAATGGTATCACAAAGATGATGATAAAGGAAAAATAAAAATAATTATGACTGGATCTGCAAAAGATCCATTGCAATGGCAAGAGCATGTTAGAAGCAAGAAAAAAAGAAAAGAATTAGGCGATAACTTCAAAGATCCTGAGAATCCAATTCAAATTGCATTAGTAAGAGATATGTGGCTAACTGGATTTGATGTTCCTTGTTTGCATACGATGTACATTGACAAGCCTATGAGGGGGCATGGATTGATGCAAGCGATAGCAAGAGTTAACAGAGTCTTCAAAGATAAAAAAGGCGGATTGGTTGTTGATTATATTGGAATAGCTTATGATTTAAAGAAAGCTCTATCAGACTATACTGCAAGTGGTGGAAAGGGTAAACCTGTTTTAGATCAAGAAAAGGCTGTTGAGTTAATGTTATCTGAATATGAAGTTGTTTCTGATATTATGCACGGATTTGAATATAAATCTAAGATTAAGAAATCACTAAATGACTCTTTGATTATTGTTCCAGATGCTATTGAACATATATTAAAACAAAAAGAAGGAAAAGATAGATTCTTAAAACACTCTAAAAAATTAATAGAATGTTTTGCTTTAGCTGTTCCTAATGATAGAGCATTAGCAATTAAAGAAGAAATAGGATTCTTTCAAGTTGTAAAGTCTAAGATAACAAAAATAACACTTGGAAAAGCAAAACAAACAGAAGAGCTTGATTCTGCCATAAGGCAAATTGTTTCAAAAGCTGTTGTTTCAGATAGGGTTATAGATATATTTGAGTCTGTTGGATTTAGGAAACCTAATATCGAAGTTCTATCTGAAGAATTTTTAGCAGAAGTAAAAGACATACCTCAAAAGAACTTGGCTTTTGAAGCTCTTAGAAAATTATTAACTGAAGAAATAAAACTAATCTCTAGAAAGAATATAGTTAAGGGAAGATCTTTTGCTGAACTCTTGGAAAAAACAATAAAAAACTATACGAATAGGGCAATAGAGACAGCAAGAGTTGTTGAAGAGTTAATTGATTTAGCAAAAAAAATAAAACAAGATCAGGAAGAAGGAAGGAAACTTGGATTAAATGAAGATGAAATTGCCTTCTATGACGCTTTAGAAGTTAATGATAGTGCTGTCAAAGTTTTAGGTGATAAAGCATTGAGAAGCATAGCAAGAGAGATTTATGAAACAATAAGAAAGAACGTTACTATTGACTGGACAATAAGAGAAAGTGTTCAAGCTCATTTAAGAGTCTGTGTTAAAAAGATATTAAGAAAATATGGTTATCCTCCAGACAAGCAAAAGATCGCTACTGAAACAGTCCTAAAACAAGCTGAAGTTATAGCGAAAGATTGGGCAGAGAAATAATAAGATTATACTGTTGAAATTTCTCTTTCTTCAACCAACTCTCCTTCCGTATTGAAGTGTGGCAACCCATTTTCTCTGAAAATATGATCAACGCAATACATTACTCCTTTCTTATAATTGAGGATTAAAACATCTTCAGGTCTTGTTGAAACTTTTTCTTTCAAACTTTCTGGTAAATATTTTTCCATTGCAGCTTGATGCCATTTCAAGACTATTTTTTCTGGATTTTCAGGAGTTGGATAAAATCCACAAATCTCAAATTTTCCAAAATCATGTGAAGTAAGCAAGACTCCTTTTTTCTCTAAACCGCTAAGATGCCTTTTGGATTCTGCAACATTTCTAAATGCTTCATCCAAAGGAATTCCATATTGTTCAACACCTCGCACAGGCATGAAAACTGTCAAATAATATGAGACAACTTTATTGTCAACAAATCTTCTTTGGAGATCAATAAGAGTTTCAACGGAATCATTAACACCTCGAATAATCGCAGGTTGCCCTCGAATTTGAACACCTACACTTTGCAATTCTCTGATCGCTTCTCGTGAAGTTTCGTTCATTTCTGCTGGATGATTAATTTGAGCAATAATACTCACTTGCTTATTTAGTCTCCCGTTTACTTCGGAAAAGAAATTCAAAAGTTCTTTATCCATAAATCTCTCTGGATCATACGCTAAACCTTTGGTTGCAAATCTCACCACACGTATCCCATCATAATCAATTAGTCTACCGATCAAATTGGCTAAGTCCTCTGTCCTTCTAAATGAGGCTGGATCTCCGCCTGTAAAAAGGACATTATCAATTTCTGGATGATTCGCAAGATAATCAAGAGCCATATCTACTTTTCGATCAATAGTAATCTGTTTTTTGTCTTCATGTCGTATCTCTCTGACTTTATAGCAAAACTGACAATTTGAAAGACAGAAATCATCTATATGCAAAAGTAAGGTTTTTTCATATTTATGCTGAAGAAATGCTTGTTCATCTTTTCTATAAGTTTTATTTCCATAAGGATCAAATCTCCCCTTGAATGGTTTTCTTCCAATAGGCGGGACTATGATATTTATCAATTGAGTTCTATAAGGTTCTTCTTGTGATTTAATAAGGTCTGTATAAGATTCGGTAACTTTGAAGGGCATATAAGATTCGCCCAAAGCCTTTCTTCTAGCATTTCTTTCTTCAGAAGACATGCCCAATATATCAGCAAACCTTTCAAAACCCACCTCTCCTGTTAGAATTCTTAGGAGAGCCATTTTAGTCCGACTTTATAGATATGTTATTTGGCTTATAACCTAATTTATCTACTAATTGTGAAGGCTTAAATTTCATCCCATGGAATGGTGTTCCACCTGAGCCGACAACATAATCCAATCCTGTTACTTTAGTATCGACATATGTAAGAATTTTCTTCTCAGAAAAAATAACTGCTGGAACTCCTCCAACTTCAAACCCCAATTCACTTCTAATATCCTCTTCTTTCGCCAATCTAAGCCCCTTATAGCCAGAAATTGCCTCCAAAGTCTTAAAGTCCAGCCTATCAGACCCTCTAATAATTGCTCCCAAATATTCATCTTTCTTTGATTTTAAAAGAAGGCATTTTATAATATGTTTACTATCCAAACCTAGAGCCTTTTCTGCGTCTTCTGTAGTTTTTCCAGTTGCTTTATGATAGAAAATGTCGCACTCAAAGCTGAGTCTATTTGCTAATTCTCTTACATAAGTTGTTTTTTCGTTTTCCTTGGTTGTTTCCATGATTATCCTATGAGGGTAAGGTTTATATATTTTACCATTTTATAATGACATAACATATGTTAGATTACCATGAAACAAGATAAATTCCAGCACATATTATCTAGGATTGATAGCACAGCTGACCCTTATAACCGTTTGCCTGAAATATTTTTGAAACACCATCCCAAACTAGCCCTAGATATCACCCCCACAACACAGCATGATCCCTGTCATGATTTATTTAGAATTTATACATTTAAACTTCTAAAAGAATTAGCCAAGAAATTTGAAATTCTCTTAATTTATCGTGATATTCAAGCATCTTTGGATATCCCTGTTGAAGAATCAAAGCGACTTATTCAGGAAAGCATCAGCTTATTTCATGGAGGAAAAGTTCCTTTCAAAGTTTACTATGAATCGGAAATAATCCAAAAGTATTTAGTAGACATGCCTGAGAGATTCTTCAAGCATTTATATAAAAACATTCTTAGCAATGAGCATAATCATTTTGATAGGCATTTAATCTTAAGCAGTGCTTCATTATCGGTTTTGATACCCCTCTTAGATATCTTAAAAGTAGATGTGCTTCTTTGCATGGAAGAGGAAAAGGAGAATGTTGAGCTGTTGCAGAAGATTCACAATACCGAATTAGAATATTTTCCTGTTATTTTATATAGAACATTAAAAGATTTGCAAAATAAAAACCATTCTCCTAGCGATAAAGTCCGAGCATTTCCGAGAGTTGGATGGCGTGAGAAGGATGTCTATATGAGTTTTAAGAAATATGGAACAAACATAGAGACATTCTACGATTGGTATAGAAAACTTGGATTACTCGAAAATAAAATTTTTGAATTAAAGAAAGAAAAAATTTCCTTTCAAGAGATTTATCAATTAGCCAAGAAACATAAGTTAACTAATGAAAAAATCCTAAAGTTAATATCTAGTCATCTCTTTACGTTTATGAGTACCGAGGGGAAATTTTTAGATTTAGCATCGAAAGAACTTAAAGTTAATCTAACAAGTTCTAATTCAAATAAGGTGTTAAACTGTTTGAACACACCATCAAGAATTAAGATCATTAATATTTTGGATAAAAGTAATCTTTTAGCATATGAAATATCGAAACAGATTAATATTTCTCTGCCTACTGCACTTTTTCATCTTTCAAAATTGCAAGAAGCTGGAATTATCTTGAGAAATAAGAATAAATCTTACAGTCTTAAGACGAATAGATTTATTCTGTATGTTTAATTCTTCTAGTTTCATCGCCATCTAACTATAATTTCATGGTTCTATAACGGTAAAATATAAAAGCAACTGTCGTAATTATATCGTTACATCAAGATAGACTAGGGAAATGACAGAAAGTAAATTTGTAAAGACGCAAGTATTGAGACCGAAGCACGAAGTTCTTTTTGTAGAGGGGATGATCTCTTATGGGAAAAGCCAAAGAGCGTTTAATATGATTAGAATGAAAAACCCTATTCTAAGAGAATTTCCTCAACTGTTTGAAAGAAGAAGTAAATTTGGATATGGGATGACTCTTTACCGATCATTTAAAGAAGCAATAAAGGCGTTGAAAGAGATGGAGAAAAAGGGAGAAACCTTGCCAATGTTTTTGGAGTTTTATAGGATTGAAAATCAGAATTCACGTTAACAATTAAATTCTTTCTTGTAACTGATTCGTCAACTCCATAATCTTTGCCATTTGAAGTTCCATTGTCTGCATTTTATCTTGGAGAAGTTCTTTTTCTCTCTCTGATTTTTCTAGACGTTTTTCAATTTCTGTTTTTGTAACATCAATAAGCATATCTTCTTCGTTAATGGTATCTTCCATTCCTAGAAGTTCACTGTAATAATGAATTTTGTCGCTTTTCTTCCATCCGAATCTATATTTTAAGGCAGATTCGGATTTATATCTTGGAAGCCAATAACAGCAGGAAATATGCCTAAAATCATACATTGTCAATTCTGAGTATTTTGCTCCAGCTGGGCTGTTTTTATCACCAAAAAGCCTTATTCCAAGCCTTTTAAGATATTGATTAACATGGCGTGGACTTGTCTTGAAGAGGCAATCATCTGCTTGCAATCCTTTATTTTTCACATATTCTCTTATAAGATCAGAAGAAAGCATCAGCTTTATTCTTCTTCCAAAAGTTTTTGAGACTTCTTCTCTGATTTGTAATTCCTTATAATCATTAAACAAGTCTGAAACTCTTACGTTCATTAATTCTGTGGGTGCTCTAATTCCTGTATCAAAAAGAAATGTAATAATCACTTTATATTCGTATTTTGCATTTTCACATAAAATTTTCACTTCTTTCTCTGTAAGATATACCCACTTTGGCTTTTCTTGGCTAATATCGATATCTATAGTAATATCTGGAATCTCAGTTCCTTTCTTTCGATTTGCTTTTTGATACCAATGCCAAAATGTTTTGAAAACCTTGGCAAAACTATCAACAGAAAGATACTTCTCTCCTTTATCTTTGCATATAACTCCGTTCCTCATATCTGCAAAAAGACTGATAATCTGCTCTTCTGTGACATCTGTTAATTTATCAAGATTATAAATTTCCTTAAATCTTTTCGAGAAAAAGACCATTTTACTTCTTAAGGTGTTTAAGCGTATGTAACTTCTCGATCCTTTAACACTTTTAGAAGAAACATTAATCCCCCTTTCCATATCTTCGAGATATTTCTTAACTAAATCAGAATTATAGACGCTAATTTCTGTAATTCCGCTTTTTGTTTTTTCCTTCCAGTGAAGGTATTTCTCTTTATGTTTGTAAGGGTCGATCTTCATAGTCTTTCCTAGTAGTTTACCTTTAAAGGCAATAGCTACTTTTTGATACACAAACAAAAGCCCTAAGAAATCACATAAGTGGCATACGCCCGCACCGAACTAACTCCGTTCTTGTGATTTCAATGGAATCTTTTTTCCGTGACCCTAAGAAATCACAAAAAGGGTTTACGCCCCAACCGAGAATCGAACTCGGGTCTCATCCGTGACAGGGATGTGTACTAGCCACTATACGATTGGAGCACTTAAAAATTAGATAATTAGCATTTTTAAAACTTGTCTTTATATTAATAACTCCCTAAAACTCTAAACATTGATAAGATCAACTAATTTCTTATGTAAAATAGAGTTTGCAGCTAATATTGAAGGATCTCCTTCATTCATCCTGCTAAATTTCCATTCTTCGCCAGAAAAATGGGTGACTATTCCTCCAGCTTCTCTTATTATAGGAACAGTGGCAGCCATATCCCAAGGTTCTAAAGAATGTCCTAAATAAGCTTCTAATCTGCCAATAAGTGGGAGATTGTTATTAGGTTTTCCACTTGCTACCTGACATAAACAAGCAGAAGCACAAGCACTTCTAACAGACACAGCGATACCTTCAGGAGAATTCAATTTAGACATAATAGGCGTAAAACTCGTTCTTCTATAATAAATAGTTTCTTTTCCTTCGTCCAAACCAACTACTGCTCTGTTAATATTATCTTGTTCGGATACTCTTATAGAATAACCATTACAAAAAGATCCTTCTCCAATTATAGCACGATATAATTCATCTCTTTTAGGCATATAAACAATTCCCAAAATAGGCGTCTCATCAACAACTAAACCGATTGCAACACTAAAATTATCGCTTTGATGAATTGTATAAGGAATAGTTCCGTCTACAGGATCATAAACCCACTTTCTTGATCTTCCTCTATCAAAAGGATTTCTTTCTTCAGAATAAATATCATCTTCAGGAAATTCTCTTCTTATTTCAGAAAAAATTAAATCATCGCTCATCTTATCCACAACTATCTTAAAATTAGTGGGTGTGGCCCATTCCGGCTCATTCTGTTTTCCGTGATAATTCATAAGCAGCTTTCCTGCTTTTGAAGCAGTATCCATTGCAAAATTTAACTCTTTCTCAAATCTCATACAATTAACAAAAAATAAATGTATTTAACTCTTTCGCTAAATTGAACCAATTTTTCATCTAAAAGAGTAGTAAACAAGATTTAAATATAACATTATTTCCAATAATATATGGAAAAAATCACTTTAAGGATAAGTCTGGCGTTGATTCTAATATTCCTTGCCATAAATATAGTCTCTGCATCATCTTATTATTATCCTAGTCAAACTTATTACTATCCATCTAGTTCTCAATACACTAAATATCCTACTTACTATAATGCTCCAACAATAATAGATAAAACATCAAGCTTAAATCAAGACACGCTAACATACTCAAAAAGCTATCAGGGTCCAATAATTCAGAAAGATACTAAATACGACGAATTTCTAAAGATAGGAAAATCTGGCAGAGTTACTAGAACAATCTCAGCTCAAACATCTGAAAGATATGTAGGGGCTGTACAACTAGAAAATAAAGATTCTAAAACACTAAGTTCATATAACCAAGACTACAACTACATCCCTAACAATCCAACATATTATGACGGCGGATATTCTTCATTTAGATATACACCAACTTACAATTATAATAACTACGGTCCAGACAGTTATTTAAATAACTATTATTATTCTCCAAGATATAATTCTCAAGGTTATTACAATTGGCGATATTAAATTCCACATGTCAAGAAATAATATAAATAGTAGTTAAAACTAATATAACCATGAAAAAAAGTATATTATTAGCACTTATAATTCCTCTTTTGGTATTGACTTTAGTTTCCGCAGATTCTTATTCATACTCTAGCCCTTCATATAACCAATATTCTAATCCTTCAGCAAATTCAAATAAAAATGTTCAAATAAACAATCAAGTACAAACTACAAATAATTACAATCTAGATCCACGATATTACAGTCCTCTTCCAGCCAATTATCAGCCTTCTTCCATTAATCAAAACTATAATCCTTATCCTCCTACTTATAACAACTATAATGATTACTCCCTATATTCTAATAATTGTTATTATGATAGTTATAATTGCAATGTTTATTACAGAGGAGGATACGTATATGAATATTACAGCTCTCCTGTACTCCGTGACTATGGAAACCTCCCTCAATTAGTAAGATATAGAATTTATTTTGATGACGACCACTATTACCGTCATAATCATGATTATTATGATCATTTAGACAGAAGATATAGAAATCATAGATATAATAGAGATTATTAAATTACTTAATTGATATCATTTCTTTAAAGATCGCCAAATATTATTTACCATCTATAAATTCATTCAAAGTGCCCTTTTCAGAAATGCCCTCAATAATAGGGACTTTAACAACATCAGCTACTTTATCTCTCTCTTTTAATCTAACCACTCTAACTCCTTGAGTAGCTCTTCCCATCACTCTCAATTCTTTCATAGAAATTCTTATAATTATGCCTTGAGTAGTTGTAACAATGACAGAATCTTTATCATTGACTGATACAGATGCAACAACATCTCCTGTTTTGTCAGTAGTCTTTAAATTAATAACTCCTTTAGCTGCCCTTGCTGTCTTTCTATATTCTTCAATATCCGACCTCTTGCCATATCCATCTCTTGTAACTGTCAAAACAGTTGTCTTACCATCCTTAGGAATAGCCATCAACGAAACAACACTATCTCCTTTGGCAAGATCAATTCCGATAACACCATAACTTGATCTTCCCATTGCCCTAACATCATTAGAATTAAATCTAATAGCCTGTCCATCTTTTGTAACTATTAATACTTCCTGCCCATCATCAATTCTTGTAACATTAATTATTTCATCGCTTCCATCAACTGGAAGATTCATTATTCTAACTCCTGTACTTCTAGGATTAGAAACTTCTTTACAAGGAAGTTTCTTAACCATTCCAAGCTTAGTTGCAAACATTAAATATCCTGAATCAAAATTTGTAATTGCCATTACATTTGCAATTTTTTCCTCTCTCAAATTCAACAAGTTAGCAATAGCTCTGCCCTTGCTTTGTCTTTCAGCAGAAGGCACTTCATTGGATTTAAGCCAATATACTCTTCCCCTAGAAGTGAAGAAAAGCAAATAATCATGTGTAGAGCAAGTTATCATCTTCATTACAAAGTCTTCTTCTTTCAACCCAGCACCTATAACTCCGGATCCGCCTCTTCTCTGCTCCTTATAGGTTTTAACGTCAACTCTCTTTATATATCCAGAGCTTGTTAGCATAACAACTACATCCTTCTTTTCAATCAAATCTGTTTCAGAAATCTCATCTATCTTCTTGATAATTCTAGTTCGCCTTTCATCACCATAATCCTTTCTTACTTCAGAAACTTCTTTTTTTATAATTTTAAGAACTTCTTTATCCGACTCTAAAACTTTCTTCAAATATTCGATTGCTTCTTTTAATTTAGCTTCTTCATCTTTTAATTTAGTATGCTCTAAAGATGTCAACTGTTGCAATCTAGTTTCCAAAACAGCTTTTGCTTGTCTATCTGTTAAATTCCATTTCTTCATTAATCCTTCATGAGCTTCAGCGGTACTTTTGCACTTTTTGATAAAATCAACAATTTCATCAATATGTTTCAACGCAATTAATAAACCTACAACAATTTCTAATCTATCTTCTGCTTTCTTCAATTCAAACTTGCTTCTGTTTGTAACAACAATTCTCCGATATTTTACATACTCCGTAACAACATCTTTCAAATTCAAAACTCTAGGCTGCTTACCAACTAAAGCTAAAATATTTGCATCAAAATTAGTCTGCATATTAGTTAATTTATACAATTTGTTCAAAGTGTATTTAGAATCAACATTTTTCTTTAATTCTATAACAATTCTTATTTTTCCTTTTGCAGATTCGTCCCATATATCTGCAATATCCAGCAGTTTTTTCTCAGTTGCAAGTCTAGCAATTTCTTTAACTAAATCAGCCTTATTAACCATATAAGGAATTTCTGTAACAATGATATACTCTTTTCCTTTCTTTTCTTCTTCACTCGTCCTAGCACGCATGACGACTTTTCCTTTTCCTGTTCTATACATTTCAGCAATACCAGGCCCCATAGCAAAACCTCCAGTTGGAAAATCAGGACCTTTAACAATTTGTATTAAATCATCAATAGTAACTTCAGGATTATCAATGTATGAAGTAATAGCGTCGCATAGTTCATTCAAATTATGAGGAGGAATATTAGTAGCCATACCAACTGCAATTCCAGTTGCTCCATTTAACAAAAGATTAGGTAATTTTCCAGGTAAAGTTTCTGGTTCTTTCAAAGAGTTATCATAATTAGGTATCATTTTAACAGTCTCCTTATCAATATCCTCTAATAAAGCTGATGCGATCTTGCTCAATTTAGCTTCGGTATATCTATCTGCAGCTGCAGAGTCTCCATCAAGTGAGCCAAAATTTCCCTGCCCGTGAACCAAAGGATATCTTAAAGAAAAATCCTGAGCCATTCTTACCAAAGCGTCATAAATAGCTATATTTCCATGAGGATGAAATTTACCCATTGCATCTCCAACTATTCTAGCTGATTTAACAGTAGGTTTGGAAGGATCAAGCCCCAGTAAATTCATAGTATGTAAAATTCTCCTATGCACCGGTTTCAATCCATCTTCAACAGAAGGCAAAGCTCTCTGCACAATAACACTCATGGCATAATCTATATACGCCTTTTCCATTTCTTCAACTATTTCTGCACCTTGAACGCCTTCAGAGATCATATTTTCTTTTCTTCTCTCTTTTTCTTTATCTTCAATTTCTTTTTCTATTTTATCCTCGTCTTGCGTATTTGGTGTCATTTTTTCTTTTTTCCTATTTTTTTAATATCTATTTCTTTTTGTTCACTACCAACAATTTCTTTTTCTGGAAAAATACTCCCGCTATATCCACAATTCTTGCACACCCAAGTCCCAATTATTCCTCCAGCTACCATCTGAATATCCTCACTGTTGCATCTGGGACAAAATTTTATACTAAGCATTTTTATACTCCATAAAATTCATTGTTTTTTTAAAACCTAATCTGCTAAAAATATTTAAATTTCTATCTGGAGTTAATAATACTAATCTTCTAGCAGGAAACTTATCATTCCTAAAATTAATTGCCTTTCTTATTAAATCTCCTGCAATTCCCTTATTACGCAAATCCTTAATAACATAAACATCTTCAACCCATATCCATCTACTATCTTTATCTAATCTTAGAGATAAATATCCAATAATCTTATTTTTTTCTTTTGCAATAATTATTTTGTACTTTAATTTCTTAATATTTTTAATAAAATCAAGTTTGCTATTAGGACTCCATCCTTTAAGCTCTTTATTCCCAATCTTATCTATATCTGCTAATTCTTGAGTATCTCTTATTTTTGCATATTCTATTTTCATTTTACAAATCAACCTCCGCCTCTTTAGCTCTTTCGGAGATAAATTGCCTTCTTGCCTCAACGTTATCGCCCATCAATTTAGAAAATACCTGATCAGCTAAAGCTGCATCTTCGATTGTAATTTTTTTTAGCAATCTCGCCTTAGGATCCATAGTTGTATCCCATAATTGTTCTGGATTCATTTCTCCTAAACCCTTAAATCTTTGAACATCAACATTCTGCCCAAGCTTTTGTTTAATTTCTTTCAACTCTTCATCAGAATAAATATAGTGGTCTCCTCTCTTTCTAACTCTATATAAAGGAGAAACTGCAATATAAATATGACCTTGTTTAATCAATTCAGGCATAAACCTAAAAAAGAAAGTCAATAATAAAGTCCGAATATGCGCTCCGTCAACATCAGCATCACTCATAAGAATTATTTTAGAATATCTTAAATTTTCAAGGTTAAACTGCTCTCCAATTCCTGTTCCCAATGCTGTAATTATATTTGTGATTTCTTCATTGCTTAAAACTTTAACAGGATTTGCTTTTTCAACATTTAATGGCTTTCCCTTTAAAGGTAATATAGCTTGAAATTCTTTATTCCTTGCCTGTTTAGCGCTGTTATGTACAAAAATACCAGAAGCCAAAGCAAAGTTATGAGTTTTAGGCACTTCAATATCATAAACATCCATTCTTTCATTCAATATTTGAATACTCTTAATTTTATGATTCCACTTACTTACCGCTTCAAGCATCTTTTCATCGTTGTTATCAAAAAATCTAGATAAGAATGTATTTTTGCTTAGAATACTTTTATCTTTTTTATTTATTCTAGTAACATCAAATGCATCTATATTGCCATTTTCTTCTAAAACTTTTTTCATCAAACTCATCGTTTTATTATAATAGGTTTTATTGTAAGATTCTTTTCTTTTCTTTCTAAAATCAGAAGTCCATTGTTCTTTTGTTTTTTGACTTCTCCAAGATACTAAAATCTTATCTTTCCATTGCTCTTTAGCCAACTTTGAGAGATATTCCTTGGCATCAGGATTGTTTTTGAAAAAGGTTTTTACTTTCTCTGCAGTTTTCTTTCTATTTTCTTCATTACTCCAATATTTATTTTGATTTTCATTCAAAAGATTATTATTTTTATTTCTATATTCTTGGTTAGAATTATAAAATTCAAGAAATTTTTTATTCATATAATCTTTATACTCTAGATTTTTCCATTGTTCTTTAGCTCTTTTACTTAACATGCTTCTTACTTCTGGTTTCCTAGCCCATTTGCTCATTTTCTTTCTATAATTTTTATCCTTATGCGCCAGAGATGCTTTTTCTTTAACATCATCCCTATGTAAGGTCTTTGATAATATCTCAGTATGCAACAACAAATGCTCTTCTTTAGACATTCTAATAATATTAGTAGGATTATTATTTAATTTGTTAAAATCAATGTGGTGTCGATGATCTCCTTGTTCTATTTTATAGATTCCCTTCATCAAATTATATTCATCAGACAACATATGACTAAATATCCATGTTTTATTTTGATCCCAAACCATTTCATATCCCTCAATAGTAATTCTTCCTCCAATCTTAGAAATTCTTTTATGTAAAGGCATAAGAGAGTCTTCCTTAGTCAAATATTGAGCCTCCTTATAACTGCCATCTCTAAGCATAAATTTGTGATCTGATGTACAAACAATTTCTTTATTATTATCCAAAACTAATTTAATTACCGGAGCATTTCTTTTGGTAACTCTCGGGTTACTTACTTTTTCTATTCCGATACTCCCATCCTCTTTTATAGTATAACAAAAATGTTCCTTTCCTTGATTATGTTCCAATATTAAATCCTTAAACGTAATATTTCTTCCATCAGCTAAAGAAATTTCAGTATCTCCTGAAAAACAACCGCCGGCAGAATCTCCTTCCACTATATACAATTCAGTGTTATCTGATTTCTTATCAGAGCAATCAGCAAGTTTTCCAGGCAGACCTCCCCCGCCAAAAGCACTTTTTCTTCTCACAAGTTCTTTAGCTTTCTTAGCAGCATTTCTCGCTTTTTGAGATTCCAAAGCCTTAGTAACAATTCTTTTAGCGATAGGAGGATTCTCCTCAAAAAATTCAGTCAAAGCAGCCATGCTTATCTTATCCACTACGCCTTTTACATCACTGTTTCCTAATTTCGTTTTTGTCTGCCCCTCAAATTGCGGTTCTGGAACTTTAGTAGAAATAACTGCAGTCAAGCCTTCTCTAACATCATCTCCTGTAAGATTTCCATCGCTACCCTTAAGCATATTGTTCTTATTTGCATAATCATTAATTGCTCTAGTCAAAGCTGTCTTAAATCCAACGACATGAGTACCGCCTTCGACAGTATTAATCGTATTTACAAATCCTAGAACATTTTCCTGATATCCGGCATTATATTGAACAGCACATTCAACTACAACTCCAGATTCTTCTTTTAAATAATAAATAGGTTTATGTATCGCGTCTTTAGATTCATTAAGCCATTTTACAAATTCAACAATTCCTCCTTCATAAAAGAAAGTTTCTTCCTTTCCATTAGATTCGTCCTTCAAAATTATATTCAAGCCCTTATTCAAAAATGCAATCTCCCTAAACCTTGTCTCTAAAACAGAAAAATCAAACTTAGTTGTTGAAAATATAGAATCATCAGGCATAAATGTTACTTCTGTTCCTGTCTCGCCTTTGTCTACCTCTCCTACAACCTTAACATCATATAATGGTTTTCCAATCTTGTACTCCTGCTTATATTTTTTCCCTCCTTTTTTAACAACAACCTCCATATGTTTAGACAAAGCCGCAACTACACTAATACCTACTCCATGTAAACCTCCAGAAACAGCATAACTGCCTTTATCGAATTTTCCACCTGCATGTAATTTAGTAACAACTATCTCTAATGCAGGTCTTTTGTAAATAGGATGCATATCAACAGGAATGCCTCTACCGTTATCTGTAACAGTTACACTTCCGTCCTTATTTAATGTAATAACAATCTTATCGCAATGTCCTCCCATTGCTTCATCTACAGAATTGTCTACAACTTCCTGCACAAGATGATGCAACCCTGTCTTGCTCGTACTACCTATATACATGGCAGGTCTTTTCCTAACTGCCTCTAATCCTTCAAGGACAGTAATCTTCTCTGCAGAATAATCCTTACTATTAGTCATTATATCGTCCAAATTCCTTTTAGACCCTAAAAAATCAAACTTAGTTTAAAAACCTTTCTACTATTTTATCGACGATAAAAGGAAAAATTATAGCTTTTCCCATTTTTATCATGTTAAGATGCTTGACATCTTAAGCATCCCAAAGTCCCGTACACAAGGACTTTTTGATGTTAAAATTTAAATTAATATAAATTAAAAAACAGAATCAAAAGGTTTAAATATATGCACGAATTATAGTATTTATACTAAATATTGTATTAAAACAAAATGGCAACTTTTACTATTTCGATACCTGAAGAACTGAAGAAAAAAATAGATGAACATCCAGAAATAAACTGGGCAGAATATCTGAAGAAACGTTTTGAAATGAGAATTAAAGAATTAAGTAAATTTGAAAGATTAAAAAATTCTGGAGAGCTATAAAGTGGCAAGTTTAACACTATCTATGTCTGATGAATTTAAAAATAAGCTAAAGAATTTTATGTGGGTAAATTGGAGCGAGATAGCTAGAGAAGAAACAATAAAAAAATTAATCTTTGAAGGCTATATAAAAACAGGAAGTATAACTAACGAAGAATGGGAATTTTGTAAGAAAATTGATTGGCATCCCGTTGATGAATTGCCTTTAAAGGAGGATTTCAAAAAGGAGATGGAAAAGAGAAGAAAAGAGAAAGGCATTAAATTTAAGAATATAGATGAATTGAGAACGATTATTGAGCGATAAAATGTATAATTACGAGATTATTCCTTCTTTACAAAGAACGCTTAATAAATTGTCAAAAAAAGATAAGAAAACCTATGAAGTAGTCATAAATAAAATTAAAGAGATTCTTGAAAATCCTCAACATTATAAACCATTAAAATATGATTTAGCGGGAGAAAAACGAGTTCATATAATGAAAAGTTTTGTTTTAAAATTTGAAATTGATGAACAAAACAAAGTTGTTACATTTATTTTCTTTGGACATCACGATGAAGCATATAAAAGATAATTAAAAAATAGCATTAACAAGAAAAGGCGTCATCAGTCTGGTCTACATCTGCCTCAGGATAAGGGGCAGGTATCTTATCATTTTCACCACCTCTAAATAAACGAGTTAATTCGCTTCGCTCATAGCTCTAACTAGACAAACCAATCCAATTGCCTATCTTCGACATGTCTTTGGATGGGGGTTTATCGCAAAACATAACGATCTCCATTATTTCATTGCACTTTGAGCAATGAAATGCTCTCTTATGGATAAAATCAGCCAATATTTTCTGTCTTACAATTGACTGTCTAATAACTTTCTTTTTCCTCCTTGAATAAGCCCCATAATATCTTATCAATCTGAAATGCTTATCAGGAATGTGCTGAATAATAGCTGAGATAAAATTATCAGCTAACATGATCTTATAATGAATTTGTTCTTCATGATCTTTCCAATAGAATTTAACAGCTTCTTTATTGTAAGCAATTATTCTCGAATTTGCTATTGCTGGATGCCTGACATATCTTCCTATGTATTGTGCTAGCCTCTGAGAAGAGATTATTCTCTCCGGCTTTAGATAAGCAGCAAATCCGTTCGGATATTTATCGAATAGAAAATCGATAAATTCCTTAGGAAGATATTTCTTCAATGCAGTGAGAACTTCATATTTCCATTTCTTATGAAAAGCACCATAAGAAATGTATCTCCCTAGAGGGATAAACTTTCCTTGATTATCATACCCTCCTTCGGTTACAATGCAATGAACATGCGGATTAAACACTAATGATTTTCCAAAGGGATGGACAACTCCAATCACCCCTGGAATTACGTTTCTCTTCAATGCATGAGAGAACATTTTTTTTATCGTTCTAAAGGCAGAATCGGAAATTACCTTCTGCAGATATCGATTCTGCTTTGTTGGTTCTCTCAATTCTATTGGCAAACTGAAAGTAAAATGCCTATGAACAATATTCTTGGCAACTTTATTCGCTAATCTGTCTGCCCACTGGTCAGTATATCTTTTCCCGCAGCAAGAACAAAGCCTGGAATTACATCCTAATTGAACAATCTCACAGCTATTGCATCTCTTGCAATAGCAAACAAAACAGCTTTGTTTGCAAGAAAGCATCTTTTCCACTTCTTCTATTTCAACCTGCCTTGGATGATGTGTTCTTTTGTAATCGAACCAATGATCCTGGAAGATGGCCTTTACTGATAGAAAACCTTTTGATTCCCTCTTTGTTTGAATATGAGTGTTGTACTGAATAACAACACAAAGGGGCTAGCGCCTAAAAAGGCTAGCCCTTTTATAGTTTATATACAAAAATTTAGGTCTCTCGCTATAGATTAACAACTAGAAAGAAAAATATATAAAGCCGAATAATATCGGATTTTTATGAAACAGTACAAGATAAAAGATTTCATCCACCTAAAAAGAATCAAAATCCTAGAGGAAGATAGCGATTCTTATAAAATTGAATATAATTCGCAGATATATGAAATCGCTAAAGATTCTGAAAGCCATTTTGTCCAAAATTCTCCATCAGCACCTTCAATGGGGCTAACAATGGTATTGGAACAGAGATTAGAAATGTGCTTAGTGCCTGAAACCGAGATATTTCAAGATGAAAAAGCCCCTCAAGAATTTAAAGAAGTAATGATGTTCCATGAAATAAGAGAAATGGAATATAAAAATGCTGGTTTTGATGATGCCCATATAAGAGCAATGAACGATGAAATTCTATATATTCAAAAGTTTTTTGATGGGAAAACCCAGAAAAAATATCTAAGATTCGCATCAGATTATAGACAGTACCCTGTTATAAAAGCAACAATAGCAAAGTTAATGGAAGTAACCAAAGAAGAATTGGAAAAGAAAAAAGTTGCAGATAGAAAAATAGGTTAAATCTAAAGAAATTAAGGTTAAAGGAAGGTATCTTGGTTGTCATTTTTTTATACAAAAGATAAAATAAAATATTAACTTATTTCTTACCTTCAACAGCCTCTCCAACCTGAATCTTAATGTTAGTATTCTTTACTTTTTCCTTATTAGACTTTTCTCTAAAAGCTTCTGTCCATCTTATCTTCCTTTTATCTCTTTTCAATTTCAAAACATTAAATCTGCATTTACTAGAACAAAAATAAGCAATAGTGCCATCATTCTTTATCAAATGCAATCCCTTAAAAGCATGCTCTTCCTTACCGCAAAAAATACATTTAACCATCTTTATCCTCAACCTTATACCCAACCATAGATAACTGCATGCCTCTACTAGTCATTTCAATTACTTCTCTCCCATTTCTACCGTTAATATAATCCTGAACAACAAGAGACTTCCATCTAAAATGCTCTTTTCTGACAATGCTAACATCCAAACCTTCATTGTTGTATAATCTCACAACAACACCGTCTTCCTCTTTTTGTAAATCGTCAATCTTTCCGCTATAATTAAAATTATTTCTTAATATTCCGTCTATTAAAGAATAATCAAAGTCTGCAATTCTATCTTCCATTTTTAGCCCTCCAAGAGAATCCTGCTAACTTATTATCATGGTCAACAAACTCTCTAATTAGGGTTTTATTAAAATAATCTTTCCCTTTTGCATCTCTCATTCTTCCTTCATAATCTCTATTTAATTGAATCTCGCCCACAAATACATAGCCTCTAGACTTATCAAGGCTTCTTAACTCTAAATATCCTCGATTTCTTCTTTCAAAATTATTCATATCTTCTTCTACATTAAAATAGTTTCTTATCCATTCTGTCAGCTTATCAAGCCCTACAAAACATTTATTTATATCTTGCCATTCTTTCTTCAAAAAAATATTATCTAAAAATATATTATCCATTATCCACTCCTCCCAAAGCTCCCTTTGATTCTTCTAGCTTCAATTTCAGTTTCTCTCAAAGTCAACAAATCACCCATTCTAACAGGACCCTTAACATTTCTTCTCATAGTTTTTCCCTTATTTTTTCCAACAAGAATTCTAACTTTAACTTGAGTTACTTCGCCTCTACCGCCAGTTCTACCAATAAATTCTTCAACTACAGCGTTAACCGCTCCTTCATCACTAATCTTAGATAGAGTTGTAGACGGCCCGTCCTGTGCCTTTCCTTTTTCTTTCTGCTGATTTTTTGCCATGCTTGAAAATTACTTTGATTTAGATTTTAATTGAGAAATTTCTTTATCCGCAGTTCCTGCATCAATTATAGCAATAGAAGCAGATCCAACTGGAATTCCTGCTGCAATACCTAGTTTCTGTTTTGAATCAACTTCAATACAAAGAATTCCTTTCTCCTTACATAAAACAGGCAAATGAGCAACAATTTCTTTAGGCTGAACATCAGCAGCATAAAAAACTACTTTAGCAACGCCTAGCTCTATCGCTTTCGTTACTTCGTTCGTTCCCTTATCAAGTTTTCCAGTTTTTTTTACTTTCTCAACAATTTCATAGAAGTCTACCATGTGACCTCCGTTACTAACTTCATCGGTTTAGTTATCTCTACTTCAAAAACGAGCTTTATAAATCTTTTCAATCAAAAAGATTTATTTTCATTCCTGCGTTCTAATCGAGGAATATCTTTAGTAAAATAATTTGCTATGAACGCAGGAAAATGCATACTTCTCATCTTTTGAAAGAGGCATTCCACAACTCTAGCAAGAATTTTTATCCTTAAACATATTTAAGTAAAAAAGTAATATTATTTAAATTTATAGAAAAATTCTAAGACTTAATTCCCATCTGTTTATCATTACCTTTTAGTACACCTTCAAGTTGTTCCACAGTCATATTTTTTAACATATCTAAATGATCTTTAATAGCATGGTGCCAAGCCATTGCTTCTGCTTTATAACGATCTTTATCTTCTACTTTAAAACCACAATTACATGTTATAGAATGCATAATTAAAAGTGTCTATCTAGCTATATAAACTTAATGACATTCTATACATCATCTAAAAAATTTATATACGTCTATTTCTATATAACTAAATGCCAGAAGAAGAAGATACTCAAACACTCAATGAAAAATTAGAGGATATTATTAGCACATTAGACGAAATAAGAGAAGTCATGGTTTCTATAAGCTCTTCTTTAGAAAAAATAGCAAGTAAATAAAACTTTCTTTCTAAACTCAAAGTCCTAATCGCCCTCTTAACCAACTAGCCAGAAGACCTTTTCCTTGAATGTCAGTTATAGCTGCTCCTGTTGGTGCACTGCCACCGCCTGATGGCGCTCCGCCTCCACCTGAATCTCCTCCACCTGATGGAGCGCTACCACCTGAATAAGATCCACCACTACTTCCTCCTGAATAACTACCTCCGCCATAAGAACCTCCCGAATAAGACCCACCAGAGTATCCTCCCCCGCTATAACTTCCACCAGATGGCGCACTTCCTCCAGAGTATGTTCCACCAGTAGATCCAGAATAATATCCACCTCCGCTATAACTCCCAGATCCAGAATAACCTGGATTAGAATAACCTGCTCCACATCCTGTACCAACACATCCTCCACCCTCATAAACGCCTCCAGAGCTTCCAGGAGCCACATAATAACCGGCGCCAGCAACAGAACTTGGTTGTCCTGGCGGTGGCGGTACAGCATTTCCATGATCATCTGTCCATCCCTTGTCTGGAGTTACTGTATAGGTTTTTCCGTTATAAGTAGCTGTAGTACCCACTGCAGCTCTAGGCCCAGGATCAGTATATCCTCCAGAGTAATAGCCGGCGCCAGGAGCAGGGCTATAAAAAACATTCCCAGACTCTTGTGCTGATTTCATCTTAGCTGCGTCTGCAGCATTATTAGGGTCTACTCGCTTCCACTGGCCATTCTCAAAAATATGGCCTTGACCATCACCGTTAATTGAAGGCGAATAAGTTCCTTCTACAGTCTGACCTCCGTGATCTCCAGAATAACATCCAGCAGAACCGCACTGATAAGATTTGCCTTCTCCATTAGTACCATAAACCTTATAGTCATAAGTTCCAGTATATTTATTATAATCAGAAGGAGGAATATATTTCTCCCCAGTCGATCCAGTCCAACTTCCGTCGGTATTCTTTGTCCAGCCACCATAATTACTATCGTATCTCTGAACATGCCCCTCGCTATCTCCTTGTACTAATTTACCGTTTTCATCAGTATAAGTATACTTTCCCTCTTTGTAAACCCCACTAACTACTCTTCCCTCATGATCATTATAACTATATTGCCCAGTTCTAGAATCATAAAAAGCCCCAGTAGGATCCTTATTAACTCCGGGGTTACTTGCTTCCCAGGTTTTATAAGCAGTAGCGGCTGCTTCATATCTTTTTATATCTGCATCAGAGATTTTCCCCTCTTTATTATAACTTTCATAAGCAGACTTCCAATCTTCAGAAGTCAAATAATTGCCTTTAATACCATTATTATCAAATTGTTTGTTTACATCGCCAAATTTAGCGAATATATCTGCTCTTTGAGCAGGGTCATTAAACTGCTCATATTTTATTACACCTGATTGATATGCTTGACTCTCCAATCTTAATCTATCATCAAACGTCCTTTTAATTTCATCAGAGGTCAATCTAGCTGCCTCATCTTTCTTTCCAGAAGCCGCATATTCTTCTTTTAGTTCATTAGTATATTTATTATATGCCAATTCTCTATGATTTTCAGCATATTTATCATGTAATTCTTCAGCTTTAACTCCAGAATCCAAAATCTTATTGGTCTCTTGTTTAAGCTCATTTTCTTTTCCAGGAGGAACAAAATCACTAACTTCCAGCAGTCCCAACTTTTGACCAGCATCCAAATTAGCAACTTCTCTAGCTCTATCAACACCAACTATACCCTCGGCTCTTTCATCTAAATTAGCCTTTTCATCAGCCACTTGTTGAGTAACACAATCACTGTCCTGTTCGCAACTTTTAACATAATTAGCATATTGATATTCACTCTTAAATTCAGTAATCCCCTTCATTGCTGCAACAATATCGTTCTTGCTAGCTTCTTCAATTACTTTGGCAGCAAGCGTTAAGTCTTGACTAGACAATTCATCTTTATGCTCAGCATAAAAAGTCTTAAACTGCTCTATTTTATCATTAAATCCACCATATAATTCATCTTTATGCTCTTCAAACTTGTCTCTTAATTCTTTATCCCCCTTCTTAAATTCATCAGAAATCTTATCCACTTTATCTTCGTTAAATTTAATATTTGTTTTTATAACCTCGTCTAAATTTGTTTCTTTATCTAAATCAACTTTAACATTCTGGCTCTCAAAATCTTTCTTCATCTGCTCAACAATCTTGCCCATAGCTTCTTCATCCTTACCAACCCATTTTATATCGTAAACACTTCCTCCCTTTCCGCTAATTTTATCGTATAAACCTCTGCCTATACCATCCAAAATAGCTCCGCTATTATCATCTAAATTATCATGATTATCGTCTTTCCAAAAGAAAACTTTCTGTCCTGGGACTACTGGTGGAAGACTTCCTTCCTGAACCAGCAATATATTGGCATCTTCCCCTGGTCCAATATGGTTTATAACCTCTTCTTCTAATTTATTTTCTAATTCATTAACATTCTCTCCTTTTACTTCAATATCCACATTTACTTTAATATCATCCAAACCGCCTTTTACTTGAGCGTCATTATCAAAACTCCCCACTACATTAACGTTACCAACTCCTCCTGCTTTTAAAGCATCAACAACATCAGCAGGCAATCCTTTAACATTTTTAGGGATAGGTATTATGGGTCCTCCTAATTGCGCAGCTTCTTGTAACAATCTATCATAATCGTGGCTATTATCTCCTTCATAAGCAACAATAGTAACTTTGTCGACAGCCTCAGGTCCGTATATATAATTAATAGCATTAACAGCAGTGTCTGTCGCTGTGACTCCAGCAATTCTAGCCACATCAAAATTGTTGTTAGTAACTACTCCGCTCCCTAAACTTTCCAATTCAGTCTGTACATCCTTAGATACAACTGCATTTCCTCCTAAAACAACTACTTTATCCAAATCAGGATAATTATTTTTTAAGGCATCTATCACTTCGGCAGGAAGTTTACCATGTTCCGTATATAATACAGGTACTCCTGTTCCAGCTGAAATTGAAGCGGCGATAGCTGCATCAATACTACTTTTATCCCCACCGTCACATATTATAATAGTATGGACTCCATTTGCATCAGCTGTTGTACTAGTTTGAGTAGTCGTATCGCTACCCTCGGCAGCAAAAACCCCATAAGAAAAAATACTAGATATTAAAATCAAGAATACAAAATTAGCAGATAATCTAATGCTCAAACTACTTCCCTCTTTTTTTACCATTTTGGCAATTAATAATAAATTAAGTTATCTCATATTTATAAATCTTTCGTATTTTCCGTCGTAAAAATATTAAAGTGAAGCTCCCCACCCCAAGAGGTTTGCCTACGAGCAAATCCACCTTCGGCGGAGTTGGGCATCTAAAAATCTTTATAACTCTCTTGCTCTCCTTAAATTTTTATTATGATTTATTATTTTTGTAAGTTAATTTATCTCAATCTTTCTATTTTGTACTCTCACTCTTTGCTTTATCCCAAAGGCAAGACCTTAGGGTATTGAACTAAAATAAAATCATCGAAATAATTAAATAGACAATAAAATTATCTTCCCTATGTCGGAAGAAGAGGATACTCAAACTCTCAATGAAAAATTAGAAGATATTATCAGCACATTAGATGAAATCAGAGAAGCTATATCTTCAATAGCTGTTTCTTTGGAGAAAATTGCGAGTAAATAATTTTATTTTTCTATATAAATACTTATAAATTACATTTCTCAAAAATTATCATGTTAAATATACCTAATGAAGATTACGGTGCATTAGAACAAAGAGTCGGACTATTATTGCACATAGGAAGAGATTTGAAAAGAAGAGGAGAAGCAGGGTTCAATGTCGATGTGGAACTGAAAGGCACTCATTTAGCAAGACAAAATATTGCTGGACAAGCAAGATACTCTGCTTACCTATTTCTTATAGGAAAAGAGTTAATTGGAATTGCTGACTCAGAGACCTATCATGATATAGATGGCAATGCAACTTTTGTTAAAGTTAATTTAACTGAAAAAGGAAAAGAGATATATGAAAAAGCAGAATCTGCTTATGGAAATTATTTGCAAGAATTAAGAGATGATTTTAAAGATTGGTTTTAAAAATTATTTAACTTCGTTCATTTCAGCTTGTATTTTAAACTTTCCGCCAAAAACTTCATTTCCAGGAGAAATATTTTGATTTCGAGGAAGATGAACTTCAGTATAACTCCTTTCCAGATCAATAAGTTTTTGTCTCACATATATATGTTTAATAGTATTAGCAAATCCTCTTTCTCCTTCTTTCAAATCTTTAATAATGAGAAAGGGTTGAGGAAATTCATTGTTACGGTAAATTTTTTCATACACTTCTTTGAATTCAAGAGGAGCATTATATTTAAATTTCTTTCCAATCTCTTCAGGCATATTTTCTACAAATACTTTGAGCCCATTATCTAAGTTTATAAGAGTAGAAGAATACTTATTTTCTCTTAAGATACCTTCCCCATCAGTGTAAATTAATCTAAATCCACACTGATCTCTAAATACTTGATCAACAGGATGAGAATCATAACTTAAAAATTCATTATGATCTCTATCTCCATCACAACCGTTCAAAAAACCAACTCCAACTATTCCAACTAAACCTTTAGTACTATTTAATAAGAATCTTCTTCTGTCTTCCAGATATTCCATATAAAATTAATTCAAAATCAATATTTAAATTTTTCTAAGATAAATTGAGTACATATTGATAGTAAAAAATGCCCAACATCTTTATAAATGATTTATTTGTATTATTAATATGATAGAAGAAACTCTTGAAAAAGAAAGAAGATTATATGAAAAGATGTCTTTAATAGAAGTATTTCCAGGAAGTTTAGAAGAATATGAAAATATGAAAAAGCAAAAATATGAAGTCATAGATGTTCCAGGAAATCGAAAATATCTAAGCGGGCAGATAGATACTTTTACTGAACTAAAAAGAAGGGAGCCTTCTTTATTAGATAAACTTGATCGTATTGCACTTTTCAATATAGTAGATCCAACAAAACAAATGTACCGTGTAATTCTTAGAAAGGCTGTTGAATTGGGGGCAGATGCAATAATAAGGTATCAAATTATTGATAATGCAAATATTAGATATGAAGAAATGGGCATTCCTATAAGAAAAAAGTAAATATTAAAATAATTATCGCCAAGTAACGTTGACGTCATCCGTCCTCTCTCTAGGCTTAATATCAATCTTGTCAATATCCTCGCTAATTCCAGCATTAAACATTATTTCTCCAGTATAAGCAATCATTCCTGCATTGTCTACAAGAAACTCTTTTGCAGGACAAAAAAACTTAGCTCCTCTCTCCTCGCACATAATTCTGCACATTTCCTGCAAACGCGCATTGCATCCAACTCCTCCTCCCAAAACTAACTCCTTCTTTCCAGTATGAGCCATCGCTCTCTCAGCAGCCTCAATAAGCATTGCAAAAGCAGTTTCTTGCAAAGAAAAACTTAAATCCTCTACTTTAGAACCTTTATCATACAATTGTTGCAATTTAGTTTGCATTCCAGAAAAAGAAACATCCATTCCTTTAATTGAGTAAGGCAATTCGATATATTTGCCTCCAAATGCTTTCTTTTCAATTTCAGGCCCTCCAGGAAATCCAATTCCAATATGCCTCGCAAACTTATCAATAAAATTCCCAATTCCAATATCTAAAGTCTCGCCAAAAACTCTATATTTTCCAGAAGCGTATGCAATTATCTGAGTATTCGCACCAGAAGCATAAAGTAAAACAGGATCTTTAGCCCCAACACTTCTCCCAATTTCTAAATGAGCAACGCAATGATTTACCCCCACCAAATTAACTCCTAACTCGCGAGCTTTCTTCTTTGCAAAGTTCATACCCTCATGCAAACATGGAGCTAACCCAGGCGCATTTGAAATAGCAATAGCCTTAATATCTTTCTCTTTAACTCCAGCTTTATCTAACGCCTCAAAATAAACTTTCTCAGAAACTTCCCTATGATGTTTAGCACTTTCCGTTGGAATTATTCCTCCCTTTTCCGTTTTATACATGTCCCTCACATTCGATAATATTCTTCCCTTATTCACAATTCCAACTCCAAATGTATGCGCCGTACATTCAATTCCAAGTATCATAAAAGTTTTAGAAAGAAATGATATATAAACCTTTCAAATTAATCTTTAATTGGCTGAAAAGAGTCTATAATTTCTTCAATAATGTTATTATATTTATTATAAAAGTCTTCATAACTTCTAGACTTCTTCATCTCATAATCTTCCCTTGAAATCCTAAAACTAACATCTATATAATAAAAATACTTTTTATTAGAAAAATAATATCTTCTTCCAGATTCTTTGTTGTTAGAATATGATATTTGAACAAAACCTTCTCCCCTATTCTTCCTAGCAGGAATTAATTTATACTTTGCTCCTACACTGCCATCTTCATATAATATTATAGGTTCTGGGAAATTTTGTCCAGTATTCTTTATAACAAAATCTTTAATGCTCAGTCCCTCAATATCATTAACTACAATATCAACTAAAAAGCCTTCATTAAAATTATCAGCACAATCATAATGACTCATACAACTTAAATTAGTATAAAGCCCATAAACAAAAGATGCCTTTCTGTTAGGAAAATTATCAAGAAGATTACCAATTTCCTCTCTAAAATTATAGGGAACTTTAATCTCATAATATTGATTCTTATAAATTATAAATTTAGAGAACAATAAACTGCCTTTAATTAATAAGAATATAATTATAATAAACAGAATACAGAATAAAACCAAGATCATTTTATTTCTCTTCATATTATCACAATTTTGACATAACAAATCTATACAAAACAAATAAAAAATAAATTAAAATAAAAAATAGTAAAGAACTTAAAAAGATTTACTTCTTTTTTTTCTTTCGTCCACCACGAGCCATTTTAGCTTCACAGACATTTCCCTTGCCATCGACATAATATAGATGTCCAGGTCTTCTCTTGACAGCTCCCTTAAGGATAACTACTCCCATTGTACACCTCCTTTTTCAAAAATTCCATAACATAAAGTAATATCGAGAGGAATATTTAAATCTTTCCCTTTTTCCGTCGTAAAAAATGCTGGCAGAATAATTTAAATACTCTCAAAAAAATAACTTATAAAATGGAATTTAAAATACCAACTTTGTCAGAAATAGTCAGATATAATGAAGACTTTTCCAGGGTAAGAATCGATTGGGAAAAATTCATTTCCCTAGAGAGCCTTTCTAAAAAGAATGATACTGAAATAAAAACAAAAGCTAGAAGGTATCTAGGCTATTACCTATTTTACTTAACAAACAATAACTTTTTAGAAAAATTAGATGAAAACTCATTCGTAATAGTAGAAAAGAGCAAAGTTTCTAAAAATAAAGATCATATATTGAATCCTAAAATAAAAGACATACTATATGGCTTCTCAAGAAAAGAAGATGCTTACCAATATTCAGATATTGCCTATCCAAAAATAAATGGAAACCTAACAATTGATCGCTATAAAGAAATATTCGAAGGAGAAAATTAATTAATAATCTTCTTAATCAATGGTTTATTTCTCCTATTTAAAGGAATCTCGACGATCTTGATAAATTTGCCTCTAGGTTTAACATTTAAGCAAAAAGGTCTGACGACTTTATATTCCACAACTTTATTGTTAGAATCTAGCCAAATAGCTAGAAAAGGAAAAAATACAAAAAAAGAATGTATAGAAAATCTAACTTCTCTTCTAAAATCAAACAAAAGATTATTAGTGCTCCTGCTCCTGAACATCAACCCAGAAAATCTAGAGAAAAAATTAGTCCCTTTAATAATCAGTTTTATATTTTTATCGGAAAATTTTATTTCAATTTTTTGAAGCATTACACATCAGTCATCTCAGATTTTATTTTAGACATCTTATTCATTTTATCAGAAATCTTATCTATCTTAGTTTCAAGATCAGACTTTTTCTTATTAAGAGATGCCTCTTTATCAATAAGCTGAGCAATCTTCTGTTGCAATTCTTTTTCCTTCTGATGATCCACCTCTACATCAGAAGACACTTCATCAAGATCCTGCTTTAAAAAAGATCTTTCTTTGCTTAACTTCTTTAATTCGCTATCAATCTCTTTAATTGCTCCAGAAAGAGCAGAACTATTAGAACTAGAAACCATCTTTTTAACGGTCTTTGTATTAGTAATCTTTTTCATCTTGTAATGCCTCTTCTTTATTTTTTTAACAATATCTTTATTTTTAACTGTCTTATCTTTTTTATTAACCTTTTTTTTCTTAATTACCCTTTTCTTTCTAATTTCCTTGCTGATATTTTCTTTCTTCTGAACTTGCTTCTTAATCACTTTTTTCCTGTTAGCCGCTCTTTTTTTGACAGGCAAGGTTTTATTTTTCTCATTTTCTTGCAATAATTCTATTGCCTCGTCAATATCTTTTTCATCATAGCCTTTCTCAAGCAAATTTTTCTTAAGAATAAAAAAATTAAAGCCTCTTTTTTTACCCTCTTCCAAATAATAAGCGACGTTTTCATCTATCATAGTTTAGATAAATAATCGCGCCTCTCCTATTCATATACATTTAAAAGCGGCAGTATTTATAAACGTTTCTTTAGTTTTGTTATAAGCGCATTAATCTTTGTCTTGCCCTCTTCATAGGAATTTTTAGTAATATATTCTTTTTTATATGCTTCTTCTAATAAAGAACATTGAGTTTTTAACTTTCCAAGTTGAGAAGAAATCTCTTGAGCACTAATCTCTTTATTATTAACTTTCTCGTCTATTCTAGATAACTCCTTCTTCTGCCTAGCTGCAATATTCTTAAGCCTCATCTTTCTTAATTGATAAATTATAATAAGCAAAATAATTATGATTATAATAATTCCCCAAAGGAAAAATCTCTGATATTGAGGAGATAGTGATATTTCATTAATATCTACAACACTAAATACATCAGAAGCAGTACCTACACCAAGGCCGTATTTTGCTTTCACAGCAATAACATAATCTCCAAGTTTCAAATTGCCAGGCAAAGAAACAGATTTAGAGAAAGTCACTTGCTTTTCAACAGCCACTGTTTCATTAAAAGATTTAACAATGTTTCCTTCAAAGTCCTTAATAGAATATTGCATCTCAACACTAACATTGCCTATCTGCGCAAGATTAAGTAAAGTAACCTGAAAGAACAAATCTTCGCCAGGCGTTAATCTTTTATATTCAGCAGGAATATTTAAACTAACATCAAATAAAGAATTCTTTGTTCTAACTTCGTAAACAACTGGAATCTGCTTCTCAGTGTATTGAGAGTTTATAACAAGCTTTCCTGTATAAACATCTGGTTCCAAATGGTCATTCGCAACAAAAGTCAAAAATATTGTCTTTTCTCCATATGCAGGAATTTCAAATTCTTTTTCAGAAATATAGACCATGCTTTCTAAACTTGTAACAACATTAAACTTTAGGACTTTGCCATTTGGATTAGTGATAGTCACAGATTTCTTAAATGTCTCTCCTATTTGAGAGGACACTTTTATTAACACTTGATCAACACTAAAGTCAGGAATAACTCTAATCACTGCCCCTCCTCCGCCTCCACCACCAGCGCCGCTACCACCGCCTCCACCACCACTAGTACTAACTCCACCGCCTGCAGCGGGCGTCGGGTTAGTAGCAGGTGTTTCCTCAACAGTCAAAGATATACTGGCCTGGCTTGTATCTGCAGCACTTATTGGTTTTTCAAAATCAAAATAATAATTTATAATTAAGCTGCCTATAGAAACAAATATAGACAGAAAAATAATTAACATACAAACTCCTTTTATCCTATTATTAAAAACCTCTTTCATATTAACTCCTCATTAATGATATTCTTCATTATTTAAAAACTCACCGTTCAAACCTAAACAAAGCAACATTTTTATATAGAAAAAATATAACTATAGCATGGTGATGAATATAATAGACTTCTTAGGTCCAACTCTGATACTACTAATAATAGTATTGCTCTCCCTAATATTACTAATAGCAATTCTAACAATATTAAATAAAAGGTTAAATAAAAAGGTAATACAAAAAGAAAAATACATAGTAAAAGAAGAAACAGAAAGAACTGAAATTGAAAATCTAAAAAACTCTATAAAATCTCCAGAAGAAATATTAAATGGTCTTAATATTATAATTAAGAAGTTTTTAAGAGAAAATTTCAAGATAAAGAAAAATATGGATTATTACGAAATGATCCCTTTCTTTAAAAAGAAAAATAAAGATAAAATTGCCTTATTGTGTCAGCAAATGGTAGAAGCCCTATATACGGGAGAAATGTTAAAGAAAGAAAAAGTCTTACAACTTATTAGAAACTTTGAATTTATTGTCAAAGAGGAACATCCAATTATAAAAAAAATAGAAGAGCAACAATCTATAAAACATATAGAAGAAAATCATGCAATAAAAAAAGTTCAAGAATACTATCCTACAAAAGAAAGATATTATCCTATAATTGAAAGTCTAGAACCACAATCAGAACCAATAGAGCCAATAGAAACAGAAGCTGACAAAATAGCAAAAGAATTATCTTCAATAAAAGAAGATAAAATAATGGATTCTTACAGAAATCTTCAAAGGAAATTTGAAATAGCCTATGAAACTGCATTAAAAAATAACATTAAAGAAAATTTAGAAATATTAAACAAACTAAGACAATCCTTAATAAAAAGAGTGGAAGAATATTCAAAAGACAGATTTAAAATCATAGAGCTCTCGGAAGAAATTTCTAAAGGGGAAGAAATCCTAAGAAATATATTAAACTAAAAAACAAATTAGCATTTCAAATTGTCGGACGTTGGATCAGTTCCAAATTCCTTAAATGGTGCTTTTAATTCTTTAGGGTTTCCATTGAATAGATAATTAAGTGTTGTGATTGCGTCGCTTATGTCGACAACTCCATCATCGTTTGCGTCTACCGTAACATACAGGACACTTGGATCTGGCCAGTTAGGTGGCGCTGGCTCATCGTAATTACCTGAGATGAATAGCTTGCCATTGCCAGGTACTAACACGTCAGGATCTGAATATGGTATTGGTATAAACCTCCATGATCTCCCACCGTCATTAGAAATCCTGGCTCCAGAGTGTGAATGAGTGCCTATTCCTCCTTGAAACACGAGAGTTCGCGAATCTGTAGGATGACCTGTAAGTACAGATTCCCAGTAGCATCGGTCACAATCTATCTTAGAAGTATAAAGAATCGCACCACTCAGTAGTTTCTCCTCAACAGCTCCGCCACCGCCTTGTTGAAGCACCTTGCGCTCCTGCTCACTCAAGCCCTTAACCCTGATTTCTATCGACAGTTCCCTTCCATCTGCCACGACTTTTACCTGGTAATCTCCACTATCGAGTTCGACAGGAATCATCGCTCTAATGCCGTTTTCACCAGGTCCGAGGTCAGTCAACTCGCTCTTTTCTCCAGTCTTCTTGTTGATCAAAAGCGCCTTCAAGGTCGAAGCGTAGCCAAACTCCCCTTTAAGCACTATCCTATCTCCAGAAAAGAACGTCTCAGGATGCCTTAAGCTCTCGGCATCAGGTATGTACTCAGGAATATCAAGCTCAACTGACAATTCGCCACTTTTAGTTTCACTCTCAGCCTTAACAAAAGAAAAAACTATAAAAGAATTAATTAAAAAAAATAAAACAATAATAACCAAACTTTTTTTCATAATATAAGATAATGCAAACTTACTAAATATTTTTCCAAACATTTTCAAACCAATCTCCTATAACGACTACTTATCAGCCAATATTCTAAAGAAAAGAATAAAACAGAGGCCATAACTAAATATCGTGAAAGATCAATAGAAACTTTTCTTTTCGTAATTTTTATAGCTTCATTAAACGATTTCAATAATTCTTTTTCGTCAGTTGCCCTAAAATAACTTCCAGCAGTATTATAAGACAATCCTTTCAAAGAATCTTCATCTAATTTAGATAATCCATAAGAAGTAGCCCCGCCTTCCAAGGTTCCAACAGCGATTGTATGAATAACAACATTATTTTCATTGGCATATTTAATAGCCTGATCTATATTTCCAACATTAATCTGCCCATCACTCAGCAAAACAATTGCCCTAGTATCTTCTGCATTTAGCAAATTAGTACTTGTAATAACTGCTTCTACCAAATCAGTACCAGAAATTTCACTAATTTCTACATTAGATATTGCTGCCTTAGCTAAGCTTTTGCTGTCAGTCATGCCATGTTCAATTAAAGCATTCCCTGAAAAAGAAATAACTCCAACTTTAGTTGTTATAGGTAAAGAATCAATAAATTCAGAAGCCGCTTTCTTAGCAACTTCCATTCTATTAGGCAAAAGGTCAGTAGCTCCCATGCTCTTTGAAGAATCAAGAGCTATAACAAAAGAGTATGAACTAGCATCGATAACCGTGTTTAATGTTAGACCTGACATAGCCATAACAAGTAAAACAACGATAAAACCACTCAAAACTAAAATAAAAATATTCCTTGAAAAAAAATCAACTCCTCTTATTCTAGAAATCGCCTCGAAATTAGCAAATCTCAAAGCAGTATTCTTGCTGCTCTTTAAAGTAGCTAAATGAATAAAAATAAATAAAGGAATAATTAATAAAAAAAACAGATAATTAGGATAAATAAAACTTATCGAAGCCATTTTTTCACCTTTTCCATAACAATGCCTATATTTCAAGTTTTATTAAGGTTGCGCTTTAGTAGTATTTCTAAAAAACCCTATCTATAACTCTTTGGAACAACCTCAATCAAAGAAAATTTTCTTTCCGGATTCTTACTATTCCATTTAATTATATTATCTCCAAAATTATGACCTGCCCCATAAACAGTTACACTAAAATTTTTTCTACTATTATCAATTAAAGAGAGTAATACATCTTCTCTCTCCTCATTAATTTCAGGAGACTTAAAAGAGTTAAATCTTAATTTAAATTCTGAACTTTCCAAAATTTCTGCACCCTTAATTTGAATTTTACCTTCAAATAATAATCTAAAGGGAGCACCAGCTCTAAAAGCATACTTATCGAGCAAAGCCTTTCTATTGCCTCTATCTATTCCCAATCTAATATTTTTTGCAATATTATTCACAGCCTCTTCATCTTCAGGAGTATGACCTTCAACATAAACTTCACTCAAACCTTTATTCCTAATTAAATAAGAAAGAATATCATAGATTTCTTCTTGGCAAGTCTTTACCTTTTCCATATCTTCTTTATATAGACTCCTAATCTGATCTTCACTATCAAATCCCATATCTTTTAACTCACTTTTATAGCGTTCTTCATTAACATAATGGCCCTGTAAAATATGCACTAAACAATTTCTAGCCCCCTCTGTTCTATATTTCCTTACTTCTCCTGCCCCAAGAATTTCGTCTGGAAATTCTTTCAAAAGCCTATTAGCTTCACTATCTTCATTTAAAAAATAACTTCCTCCAATTATTCCAAGTAAACCTGCTCCAGCTCCTGCTATAAATTTTCTTCTATTAACTAATCTTTTCTTGTTTTCCATAAAAAAGAATATAATATGTGTTATTTAAACCTTTATTTTTGTTACCACTTAATAATAAAACTAATAAATGCTAAAATTTAAATAATACATATTATATAACATGTATTATGAAAGAAAAATTAATGACGTTTAGACTTCCACTTGAGATAGATAAAGATATAGAAAAAATCGCTTCTAGAGAAGACACTGACAAATCAAAACTCATAAGAGAACTCCTAATTATAGGGATAAAAGAAAGAAAAATAAAAGAAGCGCTTAAACTTTATACTGAAGGAAAAGTAAGCCTTTGGAAAGCTGCAAGTTTGGCTGATGTCTCCCTTTGGAAAATGATAGAAATTTTAGAAGAAAGAAAAATAACATTGCAATATGGAAAAAGAGAGCTAAAAGAAGATCTTAAGGCATTAAAAGAATGATATTATCTAATTCTAGTCCGTTAATGTACCTAGGAAAAATCGAAAAGTTAGATATATTAAAAATTCTTTTTAAAGAAATAATTATACCAAAACAAGTGTTTGAAGAGGTTGTTCTTAAAGGAAAAGAAGAAAGATTCTTCGATGCATTAAAAGTAGAGGATTCCATTAAGGAAGGTTGGATAAAAATTGAAGAAATAGATATTGATGAAGAAATGAATCAATTGGCTAATGAAATAGATATTGGCGAGATGGCATTAATAAGCCTAGCGAAAAAATTAAGGCCTTCTTTACTTCTGATTGATGATGCATCTGCAAGAGCGATAGCTGAAAGCCTAGGTTTTAATGTCAAAGGAACATTGTATGTTTTACTAAAAGCATATAAAAAAGGAATAATTCAAAAGAAAGAAGTAAAAGAACTAATAAATAAGTTAATAATCCTAGGATTCAGAATATCTCAAGAACTTTATATAGAAGTTATAGAGGAGTTAGAAAAATCGTAAAAAGTTCAAACAAAAAACCCCTTTTTCTCAATTCTTTCCCTTAAAAATTCCGCAAGTGGAAATACAAAGGAGTTATTTGTCATCAACTGTAAAAGATCAATATTACTTTTTCTAAACATATCTTTAACAATATTTTCTTGCTGTAACGCATATTTTTCATAGATATTTTTAGTCTTTCTAGGATTAATAAGAATCTGTTCTCCAGTCGAAGGATCTTCAATAGCTATTTCTCTATCCAAATCCGGCAAAGTTTTATCTAAAATATCCTTAACCATTACCCCAATAGTCTCAAATCTAAAAGATAATAAAAATAAATCTCTTAAAGAATCTTGATGCATTTTTATAAAATCAGAAACAAAAATAACAGAATTTACAGATCCATCTAAATTATTCAAAGAAAATTTCAAAGCGTTTTTAATATTAGACCCTCCTCTATATAAATCCGGATTAGAAAGCATATCAATGAACATATAAAGTTGATTCATGCCCTTTCTTGGAGGCACATATTCCTTAACCTTATCGCTAAAAAGGACAAATCCTACTTTATCATTAGAATTTATAATCAAATGAGCAAAAGCAGATATTAATTCTGCAGCATATTCGCACTTCAATTTATCTCCTGATCCTAAAACCATACTCTCGCTGACATCCACAATAAAAATTATTCCTAAATCTCTTTCTTCCTTATATCTTTTAACAAGAAGCTTGCTTCCTCTCTTACTGGCCTTCCAGTCTATATCTCCAGCATCATCATCAGGCGCATATTCTCTATAACTATCAAACTCCAATCCCTTTCCTCTAAAAAGAATTCTATAAATTTTTTCTTTCAGTTCAAACTCTCTAGCAACAGCCTCAAAATCGCTAATTGCCCCTGCAATGTCAATATTTAATTTCCTCTCAACCATTTTGCCTCTTTTTTATAATTAAACAAACAAATCTGAATTAAAAAAGGTTTCTAATCATTCTTTATGGTCTTCAAGAATTCTTGTGCATTTACAATCTTTATACCCCTAAATTCTTTTAATTTCAGTAAATGTTCGTCGCCACTTACAATATAATTTGCTCTTCCTTCAATAGCCGCTTCTAGAACTTTATTGTCGTCTTTATCTTCTAAGATAATAGTTAATTTTTCTTTAGGATTAACAATATCACTAAGCTCTTTTATTAAAGCTGCAAATTCCACTTTCTCTTCTTTTTTAATCTTGTCAAATTTAGGCCTATAAATCACTTCTTCTAATTCAGCCAGTAATTCTTGACTTAAAACAAAAATAATTTCTTCATTGATAAACTTATTAAAAATCTCTCTGGGATTTCCACGATTTAAAATAAGTGCAGAAACAAGAATATTCGTATCAGGCACGATTCTTTGCCTTTCCATCTCTTACTGCCTCTATCTCTTTTTGTATATCTTCTTCATTAATTCCAATCTCTTCAAATCTCCTCCCAACCTGATCCATTAATTTTAGCAGTTTCGTTTTTGCTTTTTCTTTAGAGACCTTTTTTAGAACAATTTGATCTTTATCACTTACAATAATAAGTTTGTCTTGTTCTATCAAATTGGCTTCTTCTCTCATTTTTTTAGGTATAACTATCTGTCCCTTGCTTGAAATTGTTATTACATCTATCATAGAAAAGTAAGGTCTGCCTTACTTTTAAACCTTTCGTCCAATTCATATATCTTAGAATAAATGCATTAATCTATCTAATTCCAACTTCATGATTCAAAATCTCGTCAATAATAATATCAGAAGTTACTTTTTCAGCTCTTGCCCTATAAGACAAGATTATTCTATGCCTTAAAACTTCATGAGCAACATCTTTTACGTCAGAAGGAATAACATAATTCCTTCCTTGAGTCATAGCTCTAGCTTTAGAAGCTATAAATAAGGCAATACTTGCTCTAGGTGATCCTCCCCATTCTATAAGCTCCCCATACTTGAAATCCTTCTTTCTCGTCTTATAAACAATATCCAAAATATAATGTTTTATTTTATCTCCTAAATAAACTCTCTTCGCTAAATGCTGCATTCTTATTATCTCTGCAGGAGAAATTATTGGCTTTAAATTAAATTCTTCAAACTTCATCAAAGTAATATTGTCTTCCATAACTTTCGCTTCATCTTTATATTGGGGATAACCCATTATAACTTTAAACAAAAATCTATCAATTTGTGCTTCAGGCAAACTATAAACTCCGCTGGATTCTAAAGGATTTTGGTTAGCCATTACAAAAAAAGGTTTAGGTAAAGGATAAGTCTCTTTTCCTAGAGTTACTTGTCTCTCCTGCATAGCCTCTATTAATGCACTCTGTGTCTTTGGCGGACTTCTATTAATTTCATCAGCAATCACAAAATTTGCAAATATAGGCCCTTTAATAGTCTCAAATCCCTTCCCAGGAGTATAAGTCGTAATACCTACTATGTCTGTAGGCAGCAAATCAACAGTAAACTGTACTCTCTTAGAACTACAACCGCTCACTATAGATAAAGTCTTTATCAAAAGTGTTTTTGCAATTCCAGGAACGCCTTCAAGTAAAACATGTCCGTCGCATAATAAAGCTCTAATTAAACTATCAACAATTTCATCCTGCCCAACAACAGCCTTAGCTACTTCTTTCTTGATCTTAGAAATAACATCTGCATATTTAGCAAGCTCAACTACAGAAGGCTTTTCTTTACTCTCTTTATCCATAAACTCCTGATCAATTTTCTCTCGAGCCTCTTTTCTTAAAACCATTTTTCCCTTTTTAGTACACTACCAACAAATAATTTAGATTATTAAAACTTTCCTTAGAGCATATAAGAATAATTTTTTTCATCAACATTAATATTCTGAGCTTCTAAGACTGCTCTTCTAATAGCTGTTTTCCTATAAACGTAATAAGTAATTCCTAAAACAATAGATAAAACTGTAGTTATCAAAAGATAAATAAATATTCTATCCTGGAACTTTGATTTTAATCTTCCAGTAGAAAAATAAGATTGCTGGGATATGCTTAATTTACATGCATTTATTGCTTCATCAAGTTTAGTCTGAGCAGTTACACTATCCCCATTATCAAGATACTTTTTAGACTCATCCACAAGCTCTTTGATTTCAGCACATTCAGGATTCTGAGCAATAAATTCTTCTGTAAATACCAATTTTTCAACTAAAGTATCTCCTTTCAAAACATTAATATAAATCTTGCCCCAATCTTGATATGTGGGGCTTGCAACACTAGCATTAACATTAATCTCATACAATCCAACTTCCAAAAGGCCTGTCTCTACTTTCAAAGTTACATTTTCGCTCTTGCCTGAAGCAAGTTCAGAAATAAAATCTTTGCTAAAAGAAGTCTTTGCCTGTTGAAGAGCCCCTTTAAAAGCAAATAAACTTGTTAATTGGATACCACTTAAAGTAGTGCTTGCTTCATTATCTAATTCAATAGGCAAAATAATAGCCTCTCCCTTCTTAACTGAAACAGGCCCTGGAAGAACAAGTTTAAGCAATACAGGTTTATCTACACTGCTACTGCTAGAAGTAGGTCGAGTAATAACTATCTGGGGAGGTTGAACAAAAACAACGTTAAAAGAATTACTCGTAACATTAGTTAATAGGCTGCCTTTTTCTAAATCTCCTCCCATGATATTTAATTTCTCATCCGCAGGCTGAAATGCATTTAAAGTTAAAGTCCAATCACTAACTTGAGAAAGTATTTTGCTTACGTTTTCGCTACTTCCAATACTAAAGTTAACACTCTGATTGTAATGAGGATCAAAAGCGTCAATATCAAAAAAGTAACTACTCAAATTAACCAAAATAGGTTGACCAACAGATCCTTGTTTATCTCCAATAAAACCAGCAAAAACCATTGGAGCGTTAGCATGAGTTATATTCGCATTCCATGTTCTAGAACTATTCAAATCTTTATAATCAGCAGGATAGACAATCATTGTAAAATTCCCAAATCTACCATAAGTTTCATCTTCATATCCTGGAGTAAAGTCTAATATAAAATTATGCCCATCACCATAATGGCTTCTTTTTTCTCTTAGAATATTGTGGAGATAAAATTCATAAGTAAGATTATCTCCTATAAAATGAGAAGCGTTAAAATTAGAAATATTCTTGCTCCCCTCTTGAAGATTAAACATAAAGTTAGCATCAGGATAATCGATCTTTGGTGTACCATAGACAGAAAGTCCAAACTCTCCCGAAGTTTCAGTGCCTAAAGAATCATTAACAATCACTCTAAAGATATATAATCCTGCATCTGTAGAGTTAAAAGTAATATTGATAATTCCTGCTGTATTGTTAAAAGTAGTGCTATTAAATAAAGAGTTTCCTGCTAAATATTCAAGCCTATAAGTAAGATTTCCTCCATCGTCGAAACCGTCCTCAATATCAGTAGAATTTATATCAAAAAATAAATTTCTATTTATAGTAGAGGTAAAATTAATCAAATTGTTAATAACTGGCGCGTGATTAATAGGATTTATAGTTAAATTAAATTCTATGAAATCGGAATTGTTAACTACATCTTTGACCTTTATGCTAATGTTATAAATGCCCACATCAGACTTTCTAGGAAGAAAACTTGTCCTAAATAATTCTTGATTAGGAGGTATAATCCCTGCAGATCTAAAACTAAACAAGCCCGTATTTGGTCCCTCAATATTAAGCTCAACATTTATAGTCTCTCGATAAAAATCTTTTTGATCATTAGGAATAGCGAAATCGTCATCTTTAACAAAAAAGAATATATCCGCACTATTATCTTCAGTAGTATTCATGTTTGAATTAGATAAATTAATAGTTACATTATTTCCATCTAAAGGCTTAATAATAATAGGATTATCCGGAACATTATAAACAGTAAAATTAAAACCAAGTGGCACAGAAGCCTTTCCATCGGATACATTAATAAAAAGAATATGCTCTCCAACGTCCACGTCAATAGAAGTAAAACTTATCAATCCAGTTAAAGGATCCAGAGAAAATGAAGGAAATGGTTTGTCCTTAAAAAAAGAAAAAACAAGCGGATCGTTATCAGCATCACTAACATAAGGCCTTAAATTCAAAGAAAATAAATTGTCTTCTGTAAGAACATTTGTTACAGGGGTATTAAAATTCCAAACAGGAGGATTATTATTAACAATAGTCAAGGTAAAGGTCTTGGAATCAACGTTTCCTGTCTTGTCTCTAGCAGTAATAGTAACGCTATGCGATCCAACGCCGCCTATTTTAGGATCAAATTCTATAACTGCCTTTGTTTTATTTGTCGCGGGAATAACTCCAAGACTTCTTACATTTACCCAGGCTAAACTAGATGAAAAGCTAATAGCTTCGTCATAAACGTTCTTATCTGAAATTAACAAATCATCGTCAGTCGCATTAATAGGTATAGAATAAAGGTTACTAGTATAAGCAGTTATATCAAGAATATTATCTAAATAAACACTATCGGGAATATTAGCTACAAAAAAAGGAATTACACTTGAATTTACACCGACAGGGCTTCCTGTGTCATTTACACTAATATTAATCTGCCAACTTCCAACCGCAGAATCAGAAGCTCTAAAGTTAACATTTGCGCTTCCTCTAAAATTAGTTGCTTTTCCAACACTAATAACTTGCCTATCTAAAAACCATGTCGCATTAGAGCTAAAAGTAAGGGCATTAATCTCATCGCCGTCAAAAGCGCTAATAATACAGCTAAAACTAGCATCTTCTATACTGGATCTCTGAGTACCGCAAACATCTTCAAAAACAGGAGGCGAGTTTATATTTAAAACAGTAAAATTGATAATCTCGCTTCTAACAGCATTTAAAGAATCCCTAGCACTTATATTAATAACATAGTTTCCTACATCATCCCGAGTTGGAATAAAACTAATATTAATAGCTGTATCGTTAACTCTATAGTGAGCATTATCAAACAAAACACAATTAGTACTACCTCTAGTGCTCCATTGAGCAGTTGTACAGCTCAAAAAATCTATAGAAAAACTTAAAGGAAAATTCTTTTCTTCATCATCAGCAAGAATAACATATTCAAATGGTTCAGTCATATTAAAACTCTTATTTTCCAAGTTCAAAAAATTAGGCGCGTCGTTAACAGGATCAATTTGCACTCTTAAGAAAGATGAAATAAGTGGACTTTCGCTATCACGTACATTTAATTCAGCTTTCTTAGCTCCAGTATTATCATTATTCGTAACATTAATCACTAAAATACCATTATCAGCATTTATAGTAAAGTTTGCTAAACGCTCGGCAGTATTTACTTTATCTAAAGAATACCCATAAACTAAAACGTCATTCATATCATCCTCACTAACATTAGCACTAAAGTTATAAATACATATCTGATCTTCGACACATCTCAAAGTATCTTCCAAACCGTCTGCATTAAAATCAATAAACCCTGAAGCAGTTTTCATAATATAAGGTTCGCTATTAGTTACAACGAATGCATTTTCTAGAAGAGGATTTCCCAAACTACTTGTGCAAGAAACTTGAAAGCTGTTAATTCCTTTAGAAGGAAAATTTGTTGAAGTCTTCCATAATAAAGAAACACTGTCATAAACCATAGCTTGAGATATGCCATAGCCTTGGCCAATATTATAACTAATGCTACAACTTCCTAGAGTATTATCAATAGGATTAGCTAAATTATCTGTGTAATTAGCATAAAAAACAATAGTCCAAACAGCAGGAGAGGGCTTATTCTTCTGAGCGCAATATGAATTGCAAAAGCTATATCTTTTTATCTTAGCTCCGAAATTGTTTGGATCATCCAAATCACTATCATCATAAATAACAAGATTTGCATTGCCATCGGTTCCAATACTTGGTCCATAAGGTGCAAGAAGTAGCTCTGGAGGAGTTTCCTTAAAGATCCCTACATCAAAATACTTTAAAAAAGTAAAAAATAAAAGCGCTATTACTAAAAATATATATATAAAAACAACATATTTTAATGTTGCAGAATCCTTTACTCTACGTTTATCATTAGGAAATTTAATATATCTCTTCTTTATTTTACCTTCTTCTCTATAAGACTCATAGTAATACGGACCATAGGTTTTTCCTTTTATTTTTATATATTTTCTATGCACCATTATCCCTCTTTTTAAAACACTATAACGTAGAGTAAAAATAGTTTATAAAGATTGTCATTAAAATCAAAAAAACAATGTGCCACCACACACTAAACAGGCTGTCTCGCAATTCAAATAATTATCATAGATAATTAATCCAAAAAATAATGTTCTATTATTTTTACATATTCTCCCTTTAGCTATCCAGATTTTCTTCAAATTATGGGCTATACTCGCAATATTTAGCTCTAATTTTGCCCCATCTAATCCCCTTATCAAAAATTCCGTAAATCCCATGTTATATTTTATATTTCCTATAACTGGTTCAACAACAATTTTTCTAAGGCCATAAATACGTTTTCCTTCTTCAGTTTCCATCTTCTTTTTCATTCGCAATCTTTCCCTAAAAAACTCCATCACTCTTTTTACAATTTTTCCATCCTCCGAGCGATATATTCTTTGCCGAGCCTTTTTTCCTTGGCTCCAAGTTCCAATATATTTTAGCCTTGCTCCTTTCAAAATTATTTCATCTTTTTCCCAATCGTATTCATAATCATCCTCCTTGATGGTTTTCTCTTTTTCGTCTATCTCTTGCGCCTGCGACAAAGTTGGTACATAACCATCGATAACACTTTCCTCAAAATACTTCAAGTTACTTCCCGCATTGTAGTTGCAGTCTGCAACTACCTTTGTGTCTTTCTTCAGACTTACATTTTCCTTCACACTTTTAATTTGGGGCTGCAATTGATAGGTATCAGTTCTATCTTGACAGACATCATTCGCAACAATTATCTGGCTTTTCGAGTCAACGGTAAACTGGACATTATAGTCTAGTTCGAAAAATCCTTTTTTGTTTTTCATCATCCTACATTCAGGGTCTGATAAAGAAACCCTCTTTATCAGAGGGTCTTTATCGAACTCTTCTGCAGCTTTTTCACAATTCTCTTTAAGCTTTTCTTTATTTTTCACATCTCGATAGTTCTTAACTATCTCTTTGAGATTTTTCATCTCAAGGCTAGTTATGTTTTCTTCTTTATCTGCGCAACTCTCTTTGTCTGCTTCGTCTTGTTCAATGTCTTCTTTAATCATCTTATCGATGATTGAGTCAAGCTGATTCAATTGCTCTTTTTTAAGAAATGATTTCTTACTAGCATTGGCTTTTATCTTGCTGCCATCAACACAAATCACATTTAAATCAATCAAGTCGTATTTAGACGCCAAATTTACTGTTTCCTTGAATGCTTCCTTCACAAATGAAGCATTGTTTTTTCTAAACCTTGCTATTGTTCTAAAATTTGGCTGAACTTTCTCAGCCAAATACATAAAAACGAAGTTTTCTCTGCAAGCTCCTGCAAGCTTTCTTGATGACCTCTCTTTAGATAACATTCCCTGAATAATAATTTTCATTATTATTCTTGGATGATATGATGGATGCCCTGCACCCTCATTAATCATATCAAATCCAGAGAAATCCAAAGATTCAACAAACTCTTCAACAAAGAAAGAGATATGATTCTGAGGAATCATTTGTTTAATTGATGTTGGCAGAAGCCAGTCTTGGTTTTTGTAAGAACTTATGTATGTCATTTTATACCTCTTTATTTTACCGACGGTAAAATAATTTATTTAGTTATTATATCGACGACAAATGACTATTTATACTTTACTAATTGTGAGACAGCCTGTAAAGTGCGTGGTTTTCAAGAATCTTGACATAAATAAAATGAGATTCTTTAAACCAACAGTACTAAAAATAATTCTCATAATATTAACAGCAGTATTAGTAGTTTTTACAGTTCTTTATGGTATGGGTTGTGGCTTTGTAGATAACAAACCAACAGAATGCAAGCTTCTCATAATACCTGTAGTTAATTTTCTAAACTTACCGAATGTAATAATAAGTACTATATTTAATATAAGGATTAATATATTAGAAAAAAGTGCTAATATAATTATAGCTTGGATAATAGAAATGATATGGGTGTATATTTTAGCTTGTAGTTTAGCTTGGATAATTTCTAAAATCTATAATAAGATAAGAGAAAGTTCTGCATAAATCTGGCATTAATTTATCTTTTCCAGCTCTTCAATCTCTTTCAAAACATTCAATTCCTTCCCAGACAACAAATCCTTATTTTGTTTGAAATTTTTCATTCCACTCTTGGAAACATAGGAATACAAATATTTAATCTCCTTAAGACGTCTTTCAAAATTAGTTCCAGAAAGTGAAATAGCAAGTTCCTGTCCCTCAGAAGCTTCTTTTACACTTTCCTTTTCATGTTGCAAACCTTTAACACGAGCAACCTCTTCACCTTTATCATCGATCAAAGGCAATCCAACCCTAACTCTGCCAGTAACAACTTTAACTCCAAAAATAGCCGGATTTGAATTCCTAAAAATAAATTTAGGCAAAATCTCTAATTTACAAATAGTTTCTAATTCCATCAATCTGCCTTTTTCAATTTCTTCACTTCGAATTTTTCTCCAGGCTTTCAAATCATCAATTAATTTGTAAACCACATCATTAGTTAAAATTTTTACCTTGCCTAGCTCAAAATCTTCCTCTAAAGAAACATTAAATCCAACAATAATAGAATCTAAAGAATCAATATCTAAATTTGCCTTCGCAGAAATTAAGTCTCCTTTGCCTATAGGTCCGATCCCTGCTTTAACAATTCTAATATTTTCCTGTCTTAATAAATTAATCAAAGCATCCAAGCTTCCAAGAGAATCAGCTTTTACAATTATCCCTTGCTTGTCTAACTGCATCGCACCAGAAACTTCCTTCTTAAATGCTTTTTTCAATTCTTCAAAATTATTATTCAATTTCTGAAATGGCATTCCTGGCAAAACACCTTCCCTATTTGTTAAATGTATTCTAGCTCCGGATGCAGCACTAACTTTCTTAACACTTTTATATTTAAAAGACAACGGTTCAATTTCTTCTAAAGCTCTGATCTTAGCAACAATAGGATCAGAAAAACTAGCAATTGCAATTTCATCTCCAATGTTTAATGTTCCATCGTATAAAATAGACTCCACATAATCCATTGCTTTTTCTTTCTTAATTTCTAAGATAACTCCTTTAGCCTCATCAGATACCTTTAATCTTTCCTTCAAAAATCTCTGGCATAATCCGCATAAAACAAATAACAATTCAGAAATTCCTTCTCCTGTTCTTGCAGAACAAGGAACAAGAGCAATCTTTTTAGTAAAATCATCTATCTCATAATACAAATCAGATTCAAATCCATGCGAACTTAAAGCCCCCTGAAAAGTCAATAAATCTTCCTGAAATTCCTGAGCAACGTTAATAGATTGTGTTTCAATAGAACTTTTAAGATCGCCCTGTTTTCTCCATCCAGAAATTGTATCTATTTTATTCAAAGCAATAAGAAATGGAGTTTTATATGCCTTCAAAATTTGCAATACCTCGGCAGTCTGCGGTTTAATACCATCCTTAATTGAAACCACTAATATTGCCAAATCAGCCAAACTTCCTCCCCTCTTCCTCAAATTAGTAAAAGCCGCATGTCCAGGAGTATCTATAAACAAAAATCCTGGAATGTCCAACTTTGCGCCTTTAGATTCAATTAATGGACAAGATTTCTTTATTTGTTCAAGCGGATATTTTGTATAAGAGATTTTCTGTGTAATTCCTCCAGCCTCTCCTTCTTGAACAGAGCTGCCTCTAAAATAATCCAATAAGCTCGTCTTTCCATGATCTACATGTCCGACCACAGTTACTATAGGTTGACGCAATTTGCCTGTTTCTAATTTCTTTTCCATTTTTCTTTCCTCGCATATCTCTTCTATTATAAAGGTATTTAAAAAGCTAGTGCAAGCCAAAAAATAAAAGAAAACATTTAAATAGCCAAGTTTTATGTGTATAAATAAGGTGAACCAAATGAAAACTAAGATAGAAGATCTTCTAAGAATAAATAAAGGATTTGGAGGCAATATAGTTAGAACCTCAAGCTTAGAATATGCCATAGATAAGCTAAAAGAAAAAAAGACAGGAATCTATACTAAATTAGCTTATTTATTTCGAGCGATATTAGTTGATCATCCTTTTTCAGATGGTAACAAAAGAACCGCAATGTTCTTTGCATTCTTCTTTGCTGATGAAAAGAAAAAAACAGTAGAAAGAGATATATTAGCCCATCAAATATTATCTATAGCTAAAAATAATATAACTGACATCAGAAAAATTAAAAGGAGACTAATGACTGCTATAAAATGATAAATCAAAAAACAATAAATAACCTAATTAAAAAAAATAAAGAATATTTTGACGCTTTTGAAAATTATGATAAAACAGGAGAGTGGCTAATAAGTAGAAAAAGAATAGATATAACTCTCGATAAGAGAATAATTAAAAGGCTTTATCTGATAAAAAGCAAAACTAAAAAACCCATCTCTCGAATAATTGAAGAATGCATTAAAAATGAATTAAATAAATTAGCATCCCCATAATTAAACTCAAAAAGAAGAAATAACAGAAGGTTAAGAAGCATTCTACCACTGTCCCTTTCGAGCAAAAAGAGGCGATATTCAATTAAAGATATTAGTCTATTTAAGTTCTATTAAAGTAAGAACTAGAATTCGTCTACCCCAACATCTTCCTCTATAATCTTAAAAGTAGCCCTATATTTTCTTATATTTTTTAAGAATATCATCCTCAACATTCAAGCCAAGAACATGAATTTCATCTATGTAATTAACCGTTTCTGATAATTTGTCTATTAATTTCCCTAACTTTCTATAATCTTTAGGAATATAAGTTTGATACATATTATCTTTCTCCAAAAATCTGATGTCTTCCTGTCTCGCAATTTCATTTATCTGTCTTTGATTTGCTAAGTTAACAATTTCCGTGTAAAATGATATAATATAAGCCTTTTTCATAAGAACTAAAATTCTTCCTCGCCAATATCATCTTCAGAAATTTCTTTAGGCGCTTGTTTTGCACTTTTTCCTTTTCCTTTAGAGCCGCCTTTATCAACAGGCTTCTCATTCATAGAATCTTCCGTATTTTTCATATTAGGTTGCACACTTTCTAATTCCTCAATACCAGCCATTAATTCTTCTTCAGAAATAGAATTAATCGCCTGCTTAAAGACTTTAAACTTGTCTGCAGGTATTCTTGTTCCAGCCTTAGTAAAACCAGTATATCTCTCTCCCCTAACAAATTCTCTTATAGTAATTCCTCTCTTGCCTCCAAAATCATCTATTCTAATAATTATATCGGTATCTGCATTTTTAGGAATTCTGTCTATATCTTTTTCCATAATCTTAATCAGAATGAAGTATATTTAAATATTCTTGTTATCAAAAAACAAACAATTTTCTTAGTAACTAACCACATTAATCCCATTTATTCTTTCAAAATCTTTTCTATTTCTAGTTAAAATAGTTTTACATCCATTATTAAACATAATTGCGCCTATAAAACAATCGTTTTGATTGATAATATTTCCCTCTTTACTAAGAGAAGATAAGATTTTAGCAGCTTCTTCTCCGCAACCAAAATCAAAAGGAAGAATATCAAAAGAATCAAAAAAAGACATTGTTATACTCTTCTCTTTTTCATCAATCTTCTTTTTAGAATAAATTCCGAATAAAACCTCAAATTTATTTATTTCTGTAGTAACTATATCCTCTTTATATTTTTCAACTAAAGACACGGCTTCATCTTTACCTTTTAAAAAGTCTATAATACAATCTGAATCCAAGCATATCATATTGAATCAATCAGTTCTTTTGTTGATCTTTTTCTGAGATTTAATATATTTCTTTTTATCTCTTCAGCTTCATCTTCACTAATATTCTTCAATGATCCGGCAAAGTCCATGATATTCTCTTTACTTTTAAATTTCCTTCTAATTACGTCAGAAAAACTTTCCTCTATCTTCTTTCTAGCTCTAAGCAACTTATATACATCATCCATTATAGATATTGTTTTTGTTCCCATACACATACAAATATGTGTATGTGTATTTAAATGTTTCCTTGTGTTCCTTTATAAATCTACAAAACTTTTTCCATCTGCAAGAATCCGCCAATCTTTCTAAATCCCAAAGATTGCCAATATTCTTCCTTTTCATGGCCAAAAGTAAGTTGAATTCTTTTAACTCCTCTTTCCCTGCAAAAATCCTCTGCAGTATTATATAAAATCCGCCCAAACCCTTTATTTCTATACTTTTCCTCTCTTCCAATAGAAAGCAAATAAGCCACTTCAGTTTCAATCTGCAAAGCAAAATGCGTAGTTCCAAGCAGTCCGACATAATTCCCTTTCTTATACTGGACAAAAAGTTTATTGCTTTCATCGCCATCTATTTTAACTTTGTCACTAGCCTCATCATAGATTTCTAATCTAGACAGTTTCTTCCTCAAAGACGCTTCAATCTTTTCTATTTCTAATCTATTCATCATATAACTTAATTTAACAATGCATTTATAAAACTTTTTGCTTAAAAAAAGTCAGAATATAAATCTTTAAATAATAGCTAATCAAAGATATAATATGCAGACAACAGAAGAAAAAAGAGTTGGATTATTTAGTCAACTAGAAGCCGAGCTTATTAAAAAAACAAAAGATGTTGTTTCTACTCTCGGAAAAGAAAATTTATTAGATTATGAAGGAAAAACATTCAAATTAAATTGTGAAGATGGGTTTAATATATTTTACAATATTGACTGGGGCGGAAGACAATATTTATCAGTTTCACAATATGATAAAACTGGGCAAAATATATTATTTATTGTATCTAATATCAATAAAAAAGACAATCCATTAGAATCAGAAGTAAAAGTTGAAGAATGGGATATAATTTCCTATCCCGATCTGCTCTTCAACTGGCAACAAAGAATTAATGACATGCACTACGCTATCGAAACCCTAAAGAAAAAATATTCTGTCAAGAACCACCCACTAAAGTAGGTGGCGTGTCTGGTTCTTGATCACGACAAAAATCAAAGATTTTTGTCGTGATCAAGATGCTCATCCATACATCTCAAGAATCTTAATAAATTCAGATTCTTGATGAACATCAAGATTTGCAAAATCTTGAGTCTTAAGTGTATGGTTTTCGCCATGCATCTTGACATATAAAAAATTAGAAACATTCTAAAACAATATTGGCTTAACAAAAGTATGAAATCTTTAAAAATAGGCAACATCAAACTAAAAAATCCGTTATTTCTAGCCCCAATGGTTGAAGTAACTGATCTGCCATATAGACTAATTTGCAGGAAAGCTGGAGCAGCTATGGCTTATACTGAAATGTTCTATATCTCCCAAATTTTACATGAAAATAAAAAAACTCAAAATTTAATGAAAACTTCTAAAAAAGATAAGCCCATTGGAATTCAAATCACTGGAAACACTCCAGAAGAATTCAGAAAAGTAATTCCTTACGTTAAACCTTACAGTCTCATCGATATAAACTGCGGCTGCCCATCACTAACAATAACAGGAAATCAGGCAGGTTCCTATTTATTAAAACATCCAGAAAAAATATCACAGATGATAAAAATCCTTAAAGAAGCAGATCTAACTGTAACAGCAAAAATCCGTCTTGGATTTAAAAAAAATAATGTTCTAAAAGTATCCAAGGCAATTGAAAAAGCAGGAGCAGATGCATTAACTCTTCATGCTCGACTAGCAACACATGGAAGATCAATTCCAGCAAATTGGAAATGGATAAAAAAAGTAAAAAAATCAATTGGAATTCCATTAATAGGAAACGGAGATATATTCACAGGTCCAGACGTAGAGAAAATGCTCGAAATTACAGATGGTGCAATGTTAGCAAGGGCGGTAATAGGCGATCCTCTTATATTCACGCGTATTTTAAAATATTTAAAAACAAAAAAAGAACCCCTATTCAATTTTAAAAAAAACATAAAGTCCTTTCAAGAATATCTAAAACTAGCAAAAAAATACAATTTAATCGATATTCCAAGAATAAAATATCTAGGTTCTAACTTTATAAAAAACACACAAGGCGCTTCTAAAATTAGAAATAAACTCATGCAATTAAAATCTTTTGAAGAAGTTGAAAGTTTTATTAAATCAATATAAAAATAATTTCTACTCCTTAATATAAATACTATGCCAATCTTCTCTTCCTGGAATAGATTCACCATCTCTAGCAATATAACTAGGTACGATTCTAAAATCTTTTATCTCTCCAGTTCTCATTCTATATCCATATATTTTAATTTTATCAGGAAAATCCGAATTGTCCAAAAAACTATCAAATTTAAATCCATTAGATTGAAGCAATTCTTCTATACTACAATAACCTAATTGAGGATTCAACAAAGGAGTACGTAACATTTCAGTCATGAAAAAATAAAAATAAGATTGTATATAAATATTATGAATTTTAAACAGGCGAAGTCAAACAGTTTATAAAGCTAAATCTCCTAAATAAATAATGGCATAAAATATGCTTCATCCAGGAGCTAGATGGCTATTCAGATTAAAAGCCTATTTTTCCCTAATCGTTCCTCTATTATTCTTAACGGCATGGTCCTCTAGTTTTATATTCACTATAGGATTAAAAAGTTCAGGCGCTACTTATCTATTCCTTGCAATAATTTTCATAATAATAATTTTCTTAATTCTAGTTCTAATAATTGGAGAGATCTACGCAAGAATGGCCTACAATAGATGGTTCTACGAATTTACTCCAGAAAATCTGAAATTAGAAAGAGGAATAATTTGGAAAAAATATAGCAATGTTCCATATGAAAGAATACAAAACGTAGACGTCACAAGAGGCATATTAGCTCGCCTTCTAGGATTTTCTACATTAAGTATCCAAACAGCAGGATATTCGGGTGGCAATGGTAGATACGCTTCAATGCAAAGTGAAGGTTATATTCCAGCAGTCTCTACAGAAGTAGCAGAAAAAATCAGAGATTATGTTATATCTAAAATTTCTAAGAATCATAAATCCCATCAGGGTTTGTAAAAAACAAAAACCCTTATAATATCTAAATTTCTATATATTCTATGGAAAAAACTCCAGAACTAAAATTATACAACACTTTAACAAGAAAAAAAGAAACTTTCAAACCTCTAGATAAAAATCTAGTCAAAATGTATACTTGTGGCCCTACAGTATACAACTACCCGCATATAGGAAACTACAGAGCATATATTATAGCAGATATTCTAAAAAGAACTCTAAAATATAACGGCTATAATGTAAAACAAGTAATGAACATCACAGACGTCGATGATAAAACAATAAGAGACAGCATAAAAGAGAAAATTAGTTTAAAAGAATTCACTGAAAAATATACAAAAATCTTCTTAAAAGAAATAGAAGCACTTAACATTCGATCTCCAGAAAGTTTACCCAAAGCAACTGAAAATATAAAAGAAATGATAGAAATAATAAAGGGCCTTTTAAAAAAGAAAATAGCCTATAAAGGCGAAGACAATAGCATCTACTATTCTATATCGAAATTCAAAAAATATGGAAAATTAGCTCATTTAAAATTCGGAAGTCTAAAGTCAGGAGCAAGAGTAAAACAAGATGAGTATACAAAAGAAACCGCTTCAGATTTTGCCCTATGGAAAGCCTACGATGAATCAGATGGACCTGTATTTTGGGAAACAGAAATTGGAAAGGGCCGACCTGGCTGGCACATAGAATGTTCTGCTATGTCTACAAAATATCTAGGCGAAAGTTTTGACATACACACTGGAGGTATAGATTTAATATTTCCCCATCATCAAAACGAAATTGCACAAATAGAACCAATAACAAAAAAGAAATTTGTAAATTATTGGATTCATAACGAATGGCTCTTAGTTGACGGCAAAAAAATGTCAAAGTCTCTAGGGAATTTTTATACATTAAAAAACATTACAGATAAAGGCTACAATCCATTACATTTCCGCTATTTAGCACTATTAACACATTATAAAAAACCACTAAATTTCACTTTTGATAATATAGATGCGGCAAAAACTTCCTACGAAAGAATAAAAAGAAAGATAATAGAAATCCGCTCTCAAGAGCATAAATATAAAGATCTAACAGAAAAATACGAATCACAATTTCTAAAGGTAATAAATAACAATCTAAATACGCCAAAAGCAATTCAAATTTTCCTTAAAGCACTGGATGATTTCAATTTCGAACCAAAAGCAAAAATAAGTCTGTTAGAAAAATTCGATCAAGTTCTTGGCCTAGGAATAAAAAACATGCAAGAAACATTAATCATACTTCCTCCAGAAGTGGAAGAACTAATAGAAGATAGAGAAAAACTAAGAAAAGCAAAGAAATGGGCAAAGGCAGATATTCTTAGACAAAGAATAAAAGAAAAAGGCTACGATATAGAGGATACTCAAGAAGGCCCTAAAGCAATAAAAATAAATTAAGAATTAAATCTTATTTTATCAAACTATTCCTTCCTTTCTCTGTCAAAACAAAATAAGTAAGTCTATCTTTTTCTTCTTTTTTCATATAACTCTTTTCCGCCAAAAAATCCAAGATTTTATACTCTCCTAAATTCTTGAAATCTTCATTATCAAGATAAACAATAGGATGCTCTTTAGAACTAGTTATTATCCCTCTTAACAAATCGCTA
>Ga0209515_10000505_pt1 | contig 70071 bp, 60 predicted proteins | sample Subgroupgradi54m_FD_187454 | JGI IMG/M metagenome (GOLD analysis project Ga0209515, IMG submission 187454) | Subsurface groundwater microbial communities from S. Glens Falls, New York, USA - GMW60B uncontaminated upgradient, 5.4 m (SPAdes)... ...
CATCCTGCTCGCCGCGCGCCTACGGCTTGCGGGCATCCCGGAACGCCTCGGGCGGGTCCAGCGAGCACAGCTTGAGGAATTCCGCTTCGCGCAGAGTTCCTTCCTGCCAGCGCCGGATCTGGGCAAGAGTGGCCGCAGCGACCCCCCTCTTCGGCCCCAAGAAAATGACCACCACGCCCACGAACGGCTGCGCCGAGTGACGCGCCTCGCGATAGCGCTCCACGAAGATCCGCTTGGCATAGGCGAACTGGCGCTGCCCGAGAACGCCCTGGGGAATCTCGCTGTTGGGCCGCGCCCATACGAACAGAGCTTGTTTGTCTCTGAGTTCGGTCCATTCCCCGGAAAAAAGATTCACTTGCTCACGGAGCAGCGCAAATCCGGGTTCGCCTTCGGGCGGCCGCGCAGCTCCGCTGCCGGCATTGTCCCTCTCGGCGGCCAGGGTCAATTGCGAGCCGCGCACCCAGCCTTGGGGAGCAGCTCCAAAACCCACCTGGACCCAAGCGCCGCGTTTTTCCAGAATCTCGAATTCGTCCTCCGCGTCGGCCCAAAAGGCGATCCGCGCCGTATCAGCCGGCCGCTCGCGCACCGCGGCGCGCAGTGCCGTGACCGCCGCGAGGTTGGGGGGAGAGACCTGGTTCCGCAAGGTTTCTTCGAGGTCCTTGACCTCGGCGGTGCGTTGCGCGAGCTGCTGCTCAGCCGCCTCGCGCTGGGATCGCACCCGAGCGATTTCCTCGTGGAGAGACGCCTGCGTCGCGCGCGGCGGGCTCGCCGTCGAGGGCGGGAGAGCGATGGACTGGATTGCGTCGCTTGGCGTCGCCGGTGCGCTCGGCTCCGGCTTCGCCGGCAGGTCCTGCCCCTTTTTCTTCAGGTACGCGTCGAGCCGATCAAACAAATCCATCTCCAGGCGGCCATTCGAGACCAGCGTGCGGTACTCGGAACGCGACGCATCCGGGTCGGAATACCAGGTCGTGATCTTCGCGCTCAGACGCACCAGCGTGCGATCCGCGGCCAGGCGCACCAGCTCAATTTGGAACTGATAGTAGGGCCGCTCAAACCGGCCCGCAGCGGCAGGGGCGGATGCCACGAACCCCTCTACCACGGGCAACCGCCCCCCCGAGTAAGCGCCCAGAGCTCGCAGCCCCTTTTCCACTTCGGCCTGCGATGAGGAATAGGTGCGCTCAGCAGGCGAGACCTGTGCGTGAGCTTGCACAACGGCCATCAAAGCCAGAGCGGCGACAAACACCGCCCGCCCGCTCTGTGGCAAAGCCCGCAAGGCCCGGCGCAGGTTCAAGGCAGTGGCTCCACAAACAGATGATAAATCCATCCTCTCTGGCCCTGCTGCCTCTGGACACCGTACCAGTATGGCGTGCGCACCACGATGGTGACCACCTCACCCTGGCCGAGCCCCTGCAACGTGGCGGCATGATTGAAGGGAGCGGCTTTCAATTCCACCCCGGCCAACTTCACCCGGGCCATGGCCTGGGGGCGAAGCGCCGCCGCGCGCTGTTCGAGCTGCTGAAGGGCGGTTCTTGACGCTTCCAATCGGGATTGTTCATCGTTCAGCGTGCTGCGGAGCTGGTTCAGTTCCTCCTCCTGGGCTTGACGCTGCAATTGGTCCTGGGCCTTCTTTTCCTCCTGCTCGAGAGCCTGGAGGCGTTGGGCGATTTCTGCGAACTCGCTGGTCTCGACCGAGCCGTCCGAGGGGTGGCGGCGGTGCCGGCCGTCTTCGATGAAAACGGCGTCAATGCGCAGCCGCGCCTTTTCCGCTGTCAGAGTCTGCACGATGTAGCGGACCGTGACCGTTCCCCTGTCGCCGCTGCCGAGGAAATGCGCCGGCGCCAGTGTCTCGCGTCGGAATTTGTAAAATACTTGGCCCGGGCCGGTCCACGTGTCGAAAGCATGGGAAGAGCTGGCGGAGCTCGCGCCGGTTAGAGCGGTTTCTTTCTCGTACTGAAATGTCCCGCGAATCGTTTCGTCCTTCACCACCTGCCCGACGACCCTCAGAAGCTTGCTCGGAGCCACGGACAGGTCAATAGAGAATCCGGTGAGGCTCTGTTTGCGGCGGTCGGCGAATGCGGCGTGGGCGGCGGCCAGCGCCAGCACAAGGAAGAAAAGAGCGCGCAGGCGTCGAAATACCCCGGAGACGCAAGCGTGGCTCGGAGATATCGCAGCACCAGGAGGAAAGGTTAGCCGTGTATCTTCTAAAGGCATAGGAAATGGTTCAGGCACACTCCAGTATCACATCCATCTTCCCGCCAGGGCAGATGATACAACAGGCGTGGGTGAGATCCCGGCGCTCCCCGGCCGGCACGTTTCGGGCCAGTCTCCTAACAGCTTGTTGAAAAACCGTCCCACCCGTCATTCCGAGGAGCCGGAGGCGACGAGGAATCTGCTATTCTCTTGGATTCTCACAAAAAGCAGATTCCTCGCTGCGCTCGGAATGACCACCAGTGATACTTTTTCAACAAACTGCTAATCTCTTTTTCGCAATTGCTCTTCGGAAGAGTTTTCGTCGTGGAAACTGTCCCGGTTCCGGAAAGCGATGACGAAGATACCGATGCACATCACCAGGGGCGGAATCAGTAAGACGAGGATTCCGCTTCTCAGGGCTTGGATAGCGGTTGCTTTTGCCGCCGCTGCCGTCTTGTAGCACATCGAGCAGCTCTGGGCTGACGCCGCAGTGGCGCTCACCAGGACGGCGAAAAGACTGGCTGCCAGTCCAAGGATCCACCGGGAAAACGGACTCGAGCTTCGAAACCGGGAACACAGCGGCCGCCGGTGGGCAATTTTCGCCAGCCAAGTTTGCATTTCCCATCTGGTCCGTGTATTCACGTTCGCCCCTGCCTTCCCTTTCTTACCTGGCCTTCATGTGATAGAGGCGAAAGCTGTCCGGGAAGAACACAACCATCATTACCAGAACAAAGATCAAAGCGGGCATCAAGGTGAGGATCAGGCTGCGCCGCTCGTACCGCAGGTGCATAAAGTAGGAAATGATCAGCGTGGCCTGGACCATGGCCAAACCCATCAACAGGATGAGCATCAGCTTGATGGCCAGTTGCCGGAACGACAGAAAGACCTCCAGGACGGCGATCCCCAGCAGCCCGCCCCACACCAACAGGACTACCCCTGTGCTGGGGCCGAGGTCCATGCGCTCACCTGGCTGATTCATTTTCGCCCACTCCCGGCACGACTCCTGGTCAACCCATCCGCGCGGACATCAAATAAACGAGCGGAAAAATAAACATCCACACCAGGTCTACGAAGCACCAGTACAGCCCGCTGATCTCCACCGCATCGGCACTCACTCTTCCCCGGCCGGCGCCGATGGCCACCGCTCCGAGGTAAATCACGCCCGCGCAGACGTGCGCGATGTGCAGTCCGGTGAGGCTGAAAAAGGCCGCTCCGAACAGTGGCGTCCCCCAGGGGTTCTGAAAAAGACGGACGCCCTCGTGGATCAGGGTCAACCATTCGCGCAGGTGCAGCGCCGCAAACACGACGCCACCCAGCATGGTGGCCAGCAGCCATCCCGCGGCGCCTCTGCGCCGGCCCTCTTTGGCCGCGCGCACGGCCAGCACCATGGTCACGCTGCTGGTCACCAGCACGAAGGTCATAATCGTCGCGTTGACGATGCTCGGAGAAAACCTGAACGGACGTGGCCAGTTCTCACTGGCCACCCGCAAATAGCTGTAGGCGACCAGCAAGGCCGCAAACGTTATCGCGTCCGAGACGAGAAACAGCCACATGCCCAGCTTCCGGGACGAGATTGCGTAAAGGGAAGCCTCCATGCGTGAACCGGATCGCTCGGCCGCATGCGGGCTGGCGTGGGGATGCCCCACGCCGGTCGCGCCCATGGCCTCATCGCTCGCCATTCTTTAACCCTCTCCTGTCCAGCCGCCGCCGGCGCCCGCGGCCTAGCGGGCGGTCACTCCTTCCGGCGAATCTTGCATGAGGAAATCCTTTTCCGCGCCGGGAACGCCGTACTCGTATGGACCGCGGTAAACCACCGGGTGCCGGCCGCCAAAATTGTCAAAGGGGGGCGGCGAAGGAATCGACCACTCCAACGAGGTGGCTTCCCAGGGATTCATGGGCGCCTTCGGGCCCTTGCGCATGCTGCGGAAAAAATTGTACAGGAAGATCAACTGCGCGGCGCCGGTGACAAACGCCGCAATGGTCATGAACTTATGAACACTGAGAAGAGGCTGCAGGAAATTGGCCACAAAGGTCGAGTAACGCCGGGGATTGCCGGCCAGGCCGATAAAATGCATGGGCATGAAGACGCAATTCACCCCCAGAAACGTCAGCAAGAAATGGGTCTTGCCCAGCGACTCGTTCATCATCCGGCCAAACATTTTGGGAAACCAGAAATAAGCGCCGGCGAAAATGGCGAAGATGGCCGCGACCCCCATCACCATGTGGAAGTGTCCGACCACGAAGTAGGTGGCGTGCAAGTACACGTCCAGCGACGGCTGCGCCAGAAATACGCCGCTGAGTCCTCCGGTGACAAACAGGGACACGAAACCAATGGCGAACAGCATCGCCGTAGTCAAGCGCAGCTTGCCGCCCCACAGCGTTCCCAACCAGTTCAGCGTCTTGATGGCCGCAGGGACGGTAATCGCCAGCGTGGCGGTTGAGAACAGAAAGGCCGAATAGGGGCTCATCCCGCTCACGAACATGTGGTGGCCCCAAACCGTGAAACTCAAAATGGCGATCGCGATCAAGCAGTAGGTCATGGCGCGGTAGCCCAAAATAGGCTTCCGGCAGAAGCAGGAAAGCACGTGCGAGATAATCCCCATCCCCGGGACAATGGCGATATAAACCTCCGGGTGGCCGAAAAACCAGAACAAGTGCTGCCACAGCAGCGGAGATCCGCCTGAGTGGGGCAAGACCCGGTCGTTGAAGACCAGACCTGCGGGAATGAAGAAGCTCGTGCCCGCTACCCGATCCAGCAGCAGTAACGCGCCCGCAGCGAACAAGACCGAAAACGACAGCAGGCTCAACACCGCGGTGACGAACCAGGCCCAGCAGGTCAGCGGCAGGCGCATCAGCGACATGCCCCGCGTGCGCAGGTCCAACATCGTGACGATGAAGTTCAACGCCCCCAGAAGCGAGCTCACGCAAAAGATGGCGATGGAGATCACCCATAACGTCTGGCCCATTCCCTGCCCGGGTCCTGCCACCGGGCCCACGGCGCTCAGCGGCGGATAGGCCGTCCATCCCGAAGTCGGCGGACCGTCAGTGACGAAAAAGCTCGCCATCAGGACCGCCAGGGCCAGGAATGCCGTCCAAAACGACAGCATGTTCAGCAGCGGGAAGGCCATATCCTCGGCGCCAATCTGTATCGGAAGGAAGTAGTTGCCGAAGCCGCCCTGGGGTGCGGTCGTCAAGACAAAGAAAATCATCAATGTGCCATGCAGCGTCAGCAGCGAAAGATAGTACTCGGGCGTCATGACACCGCCCGCGGCGCCGGTGGGAGAAATTTTCTCCAGTCCGGGAATGTGCGCGGCCGGCCAAACCAGGTGGAACCTGATCAGCCACGAAAGCACCATCCCGACGAAGACCGAGAAAAGCGCCAGCAAAAAATACTGTTTCCCGATCACTTTGTGATCGTAGCTGAAGATATATTTGCTGATGAACCCTTCGGGCGCCTTATGGCCATGAACAGCTTCCACGGGCATCTCCGCTGCCATTTCACCTACCTCCCATCACCAAGCCCCAGGACGTCTGGCAAGACGAAAGCCACTCCCTTCGGGGGGCGCCGCGCGGCCAACCTGCTCCGCCTTCCGCTCACTGCGCGGACGATTGCTCCCGCAGCCATTTCTGGAAAGCCTCTTCGGGCATCACCTCGAGGAACGCCCTCATGTTGTAATGTCCGAGACCACACAACTGGGTGCAGACGATTTCGTATCTACCTGTCTTCGTGGCCGTGAAGTGGATCGGAATTTCCATCCCCGGAACCAGGTCTTGCTGCACTCTCAGCTCCGGCACATAGAATGAGTGGCCCACGTCCTTCGCCCGCAGGATCAGTTCAATCGGGCGGTGCACCGGGATGGCCAAGCGGGCGGTGACGATGTCGTCTTTCGAGTCCGCATCGCCCTCGCGATCCAGGCCGTAATAATTCTCGTTCGCCTCATCAACTTTCTCGGGGTGTACGGGGCCAAACTTGCCGTCGGGTCCCGGGTAGCGGAAGTAGAAGGCAAATTGCTCGCCTTGAACCTGAATCTGCAGCGCCCCGGGCTCTGCCCCGGCGAGGTACAAGCTGGCCCAAACCCTCTGCCCCACCATGCCCAGCACCATCACTTCAATGCCCACGAACAAAAATGCGGTGACGACGGTCCACTTGGCGCCGCCAGGTAACACTCTCGCCTTCCGGGCGTCCCCCCGGTCGCGGTACTTCCAAACAAAAAAGGCCAGTCCAAGCTGGGCGAGAACGAACAGGATCCCCGTGCCGATGAAGGTCTCGGTGAACTGGCGGTCCAGGGCCGGGCCATGCGCCGAAATATCCTCTGGAAACCACCAGACGTGCGTCGCAAAGATACCCACGGTGACCAGCGTGATCAGCGCCACCGCCAACGCCAAGCCCCGCGCCATAGTCGCTCTTCCTTTGGGAGGCTGCCCTAGAGCTCCGCGGCAGCGCCCGCTTCGTTCATCTCATCCTTGCTACGGCCGCTCAGTAGGAAACGCGAATTCCCGCGCGCCCCAGGCGCTCGATTCCCTCCGTCCGGCCAATTACGCTACCCGCACCCGCCTACCGCGGCTTGAATACAAAGCGCACCTTGGCCGCTTCTTTGCCTGAGATCGTAACCGGTTGGGTCAGTGTGCCGAATTTTTCATGCCAGGCTGACAGCGTGTATTGACCCGGCGGCAGGTTGTTCAGAGTAAAGGTGCCATCGTCCCCGGTGACCGCAAAGTGCGGATGGGTCAGCACGGCTATATAGCCTCGCATCCACGGGTGGATATTGCACTTCACCGGGATGGCGATCTCCTCCTGTTCAAACTGCTCCTCAAACGCGGGCGACCCGGGGGGCTGCGACTTGTTCCACTCGCGGTTGATCTTCGGGAGCGGGTGAATGTTATGGGAGGTGGGATCGCTGTTGACCACGCGCAGCTTCTGGTTCATCTGCATAGCCACAACGTGGGGGTGATACGTGCAACCCTTTTGGTCAATCACCGCCTGTGGATTGGCTGCCGCGGCGCTGCGGCTGCCCAGGCCGCCGGAGACGTAGACGACCACATTCTTGAGCCCGTTGTTTCCGCCGGTCACCACCATCTCGGTCAGGGCAGGCGTGGTGTGCAACTTCGCGCAGGTCGGCTCTTTGGACATGTCGATCGGCTTGCCCGGGGGTGCCTGTCCATCCAGATTCACCGTGCCGATCACGGTGCCCCCTGTGGACGCGCCACCCAGCGCGATGGGAGCGCCCCCAGCCACAGCGCGCTCCGGAGTTCTGGCCATGGGCTGAAGATGGTGGAAGCTCGGCGTGGAAAAAGCCAGCGCTGTGCCGGCCACGAGGTACAAATATTTCGGTTTCATTTCCGTCTGCTCCCCAAATTCATTCTGTTGCCGCTCCGGGCCCTGCCGGCCGCGGATGATTTGTGAATGTTCGACTCCTTCTCAAATCCTGAGTACAGCGCAAACCATTGGCAACATCTGTCGACGCGGACGACCCACGGAAGGAAAGAGGCAGGAGGTGCCACCCCGGGAAGGCGACGACCAGCGGCTATGGTATTCCGGCAATCCCCCTCCGCGCCGGCGAAGTTCGCAGCGCATTACTTCCCGAAGACCACATTATCCCTGTTGCGGACTCGACTTCCAGTCGCCACTCCGCGCTTATTTGTGACCCTTGGGCTGCAGCGTACGCAAGTAGTGCACCAAATCCCAGGCCTCTTCCGGCTTCAGGACGTCCGCAAAGGCCGGCATCGGCGTGCCATCCAGGCCGGTCATAAAAATGCGGAACAGGTCGGAGTTGGACTCGCCGCACTTGAACCGCGTCCCGGTCGTAAAGTCATACGGTCGGATGGGATTGTCCTTGCTGTCGGTCAGCGTAGAGGCCGCCGGGCCGTTCCCGCGCCCCTCTTGGCCGTGGCATTTCCAGCATTCCATCTTCTGGAAGAGCTCTCGGCCGCGATTGACGCTGTCGGGCGCGACCGGCGGCTCCGGAGGTATGGGCACCACCGGTTGCGGCTTCTGCTTCTGGAAACGGGGAGAAAACGTCTTCACGTACGCCACCAGATCGGCGCGTTGCTGCCGGGTGAGCGCGAACCAGGACGGCATGGCCGTCGGGTGTAAACCCCGGCCGATGGCCTCGTAGAGGTCGCTGTCCAGCGGGATTTGGCCGGTGGCGGTCGAGCGGCACTTGAAGACGCCAGTGGTAAAATCTCGCGGCTTGGGGAATTCCGGATTCACCCAGGGACTGTTCTCCCCTTCGCCGTCCCCTCGCGGTCCATGACACCCGATGCAGTAGCGCCGATAGAGTTCCTTCCCGCGTTTCGCGTCCCCGGTCAGGTTTCCAATATGGCTTACCTGGGCCCAGCCGATTCCGCTGGGCAGAAGGACCAGCGCGGCGATTCCCCCCAGCAAGATCCGGGTTCCGCTCCGTGGCAGGCGCATGCGTACACCCTCTCTTTGGAATTAGAAGTCGAAGTCAAAGCCCATCAGCAGGCTACTCCCTATGCTGTCCCGCAAGGGGCTATCGGGCGTGAGCTGAAAGGTTTTTCGCGAACGAACCCGGGAATATTCCTGGTGCCAGGCGAGCCCGGCGCGGCTGTGCATGAAGGGATACCATCGGTAGCCGATGGTCCAAGCATCGATATTTCCAAGGTCACTCGGCGTTGTGGTTAGCGCCTGGCGGGACACGCGAATCAGTTCGTAGCGGTGCAACAAAATGAGCTGGGGCGAAACGGTGTAGTGCGTCTCGATAAATCCTCCGTTCCACGTCGGTCCGCGCGCCTCCGCAGGCAGGGGCTGGATGGACGGGGTGCCCGTCCCGAGAAAGACGTTGTCCAAGCCGTGCAAATACAGCGTGCTGAAATCGAACTTTCCCACATACCAGATGCCGTACGCCCCCACCCGGTAGAACGAGCGGTTGCCGATGCCCGTCCCGGGAATGGGCACGCCGCCCGAGGTCAAGGCATAGGTTGGCGAGCGGCCGAAATAGACGTATCCACCCACCCGCTGCAGCCCCAAGCGCGGCAGCTCGAATGCCTGGTTCACGTTGAGGTAGAAATCGTAGGTGCGATTGCTGGGCAGGCCCACCTGGCCGCTGTTGCTGCTCAACACCGAGAACGCATAGCGCGTGTAGCTGTTGCGGGAGTGCCCCATCAACTCGATCCCCAGTTGGTTGTTCCCGATTCCCAGAAAGGAGCTCACGTTGAACGGGTTGGCGCCGCTGCGATTCGGAATAAAGTGATACAACTGGAAGAAGCCGCCGTTGGCCGTCAAGGCCAGAAAACGCTTTTCGGAAACGGGCGTGTCCAGCTCGTGCTTGCCGAATTTCAAGTTCAGCCACGGCGTTCCCAGCAGATTGTCGAACCGAATCCACGCGGATTCAAAGTGGAATGCGCCGGTCGCGTCCGAAGAGGGCAGCACCTGGAAAGAAATATTCTTGGCCAGGGTTCCTGCGGTCCACAGGTCCAGTCCCGAAAGGTCAAAGCCGGAGGTGGAGACGTGGCGTTCGATCAGCGGGCTGGTGGCGTCGCCCGGCACACTGTCCACCGCCACTCGCTTGTTGTGCTCCCGATGCCAGAGCGGGGTGATGCGCACGGTCATCGGCCAGTAGGTCGGCTGCTGCGTGATGGGCGCGTCTCGCTCATTCCCAAGCTGGTAGCCGTTGTCGCGAAAGACCTGCCCAAAATTGTTGAGCTTGGGCCAAGCTTCGTGGCAGGCCGAGCAGGGCAGCCCGTATTTGCGGGCGAACGCGGGAATGGCGTACGCCGGCTGGCTCGAGGTGACCAGCGCGCCAAAAACCAAACTCCCCAGGACGGCGGCAACTGACCCAATACCCAGGACCGTGATGGTTCTCTTGCCCAGGGTCAGGAAGTTCATGACGCCTCCTGTTGTCGGACCGCTGTAAGATACACGCCCGCTTAGCACTACCAACTTTCGTTGTCAAGAGCAAATTCGATTCCTCGCCCGCACTTCCCTGGACGAATGCGCTTGCGCGGCCACCCCAATGGTTTCGCGCCGAGCTGGTGAAAGCGAGTATGGAGGAACAGGCGGGCCTGGTCAGGACAACAGAAGCATCATACTTATTGTCTCGCTGATCCTGGGGGGCCTGAGCGCCGTCAGTGCTGGGCGGTGGCCACCTGGGCTTCGCGGAGGAAGCGCGCCGACTCCTCGGGTGGCGTGGGGCATATGTAAAACCCGGTGCCCCACTCGAACCCGGCCACCTTGGTGAGCTTGGGCATAATTTCAATGTGCCAGTGGTAGTGCTCGTTGGTCTCTTCGCCGATCGGCGAGGTGTGAATCATGAGGTTGTAAGCGGGGCGATCGAGCACGGCGTCCAGCCGCATCAGGTTATCCTTCAGTACCTTCGCCAAGCCGGCGAAAACGGGGCTCTGGTTGTTCTCAAACGCCGACCCGTGCTGCTTGGGCAGCAGCCAGATCTCGAACGGAAACCGCGGGGCGTAGGGCGCCAGGGCGATGAAGTACTCGTTCTCGCTGATGACGCGGACTCCGGTGTCCAACTCCTGGCGGATCATGTCGCAGAAGATGCAGCGCTCCTTCTCCTGGTAATAGCGCCTGGAGCTGTCCACCTCCTCGCGCACGCGTTTGGGCACAATGGGCAGCGCGATCAACTGCGAATGGGTGTGCTCGAGCGACGCCCCGGCGGCCTCGCCGTGGTTCTTGAAGATCAGGACGTAGCGGAAGCGCTTGTCGTTTTTCAGGTCCAGCATGCGGTCGCGGTAGGCCCACAGCACGTCCTCGATGGCCTTCTCCGGCAGCGTGGCCAGCGTGCTGGCGTGCTCCGGCGTCTCCACGATCACCTCGTGCGCGCCCACGCCGTTCATCTTGTCGAACAGGCCTTCGCCCTGGCGGTCGAGCTCGCCTTCGATCCCCAGCGCCGGGAATTTGTTGGGCACAACGCGCACGCGCCATCCGGGGGTGTTGGGGCTGCCGCCGTTGCGGCCATAGACCAAAATCTCCGGCGGGGTCTTGCCCTCGTTCCCGTAGCAGAACGGGCAGAAGCCCTTCCCCTGAATCTGCACGCTCTCGCGGACGAAGTCCGTCGGCCGCTTGGCGCGATCGGTAGAGATGATCACCCAGCGGCCGGTAATCGGGTCCTTGCGAAGTTCGGGCAAAGCTTCCTCCTCGGCCTGCCTCAGATGCCGCGATTGACTACGGGAAGGCGCCCCACGTCCATCTTAGCTACCGCGTCGGCCCGCCGCAACCCCGGAGTCCCGCCGCGTGCACTCTAGTCATCAGCAGCGAAGGCCGCCTTGTGCAGCCGCGCCACCGGCCGCCGGCCCGGGCGGCTCTCGATGGCCAGCACGTCGAACCGGCACGTGGCCTGGCTGATTCTGCGGTCGGCCAGAAAGCGCCGAGCCATGCGCGCAAGGTTTCGGCGCTTCTCCGGCGTCACGGCATCTTCGGGCTTGCCGAACTCTTCTGAACTGCCGGCGCGCGTTTTCACTTCGATAAAAGCGAGCACCGGACCGTCGTAGCCGACTAGGTCGAGCTCGCCGCGGATGCCCGCCGCGCTGTAATTGCGCGCAATGATCACGTAGCCCTGGCGGCGCAGGTACCAGTAGGCGTACGTCTCGCCGCGGATGCCCGTTTGGCGCGCCTGCCGCTTGGCTCCGGAAACCCCCGCGGCCGTATCCGCCGCCAGACCCTTCCGAGCGGCCCAGTTCACTAAGCCAAACATCATGCGGGCAAAAACTGGCATGGCGCACAACCGCCGCGCTCGGCACGCAACAGCTTCTAAGCTGCCTTCTCCGCCTCGCTCAGGCAGGCCTCGAGCGTGCGCAACGCAAATTCGGCCTGCTCCTCGTCAATCAGCAGCGGCGGCGACAGCCGCAGTATATTCTCCCCGGCACCCAGCACCAGCAGGCCTTGCTGGAACGCGCGCTCCACGATGCGGTCGCGCAGCTCCGGCGCTTTCTCCTTGCTTTTCTGGTCGCGCACGATCTCCACGCCAATCATCAACCCTTTGCCGCGGACGTCGCCGACGATTTTGTGGCGCTCGCGCCAGCCGGCCAGCCGGCCCAGGAGGAATTCTCCCATGCGGCGCGCATTCTCCATGTACCCCCCTTCGATCAGGTCCAGGGTCGCGAGCGCCGCGGCCAGGCAGACCGGGTTGCCGCCAAACGTCGAGGCATGCGCGCCCGGCTTCCAGTTCATCACGCTGGCGCGGGCGATGGTCGCGCTCAGCGGCATCCCCGAGGCGATGCCCTTGGCCACGCAGAGGATGTCGGGCTCGAGCCCCGCGTGGTCGCCGGCCCACCATTTCCCCGTGCGGCCCATGCCGCTCTGCACTTCATCGGAGACCAGCAGGATGCCGTACTTGCGGCAAATGCGCTGCAGCTCCTGCAGAAATTCCGCCGGCGCGGGGATGTAGCCGCCTTCGCCCTGGATGGGCTCGACGACGATGGCCGCAACCTCTTCCGGGCCCACAATCTTCTTGAAAATTTCGCGCTCCAGAACGCTGGCGCACTGCGTGCAGCACGATCCCTGCGGCTGCCCGTACGGACAGCGGTAGGGGTTCGGGTAGGGGATGTGGAACACGCCGGCGAGCAGCGCGCCGAAGCCTGTGCGCTGCACCGCTTTCGACGCCGTCAGCGAGAGCGAACCCATCGTGCGCCCGTGGAAGCCGCCGTAGAAGGCGATCAGCTTCTCGCGCCCGGTGTGGTAGCGCGCCAGCTTGATCGCCGCCTCCACCGCCTCGGTGCCCGAGTTCCCGAAGTAAACCCTCTTGGGCTCTTTGCCGGGGGCGATTTGCGCCAGCCGCTGCGCCACTTCGGTCAGCGCGGGGTAGTAAAAGTCCGTGCCGGACATGTGGATCAGCTCGGCCGCCTGCTTCTGGATGGCCGCCACCACCTGCGGGTGACAGTGGCCGGTGGCCACCACGGCGATGCCCGCAGCGAAATCCAGAAACACGTTGCCGTCTACGTCCTCCACCATCGCCCCGCGACCCGTTTTGGCCACCAGCGGATAGCTGCGCGTGTACGACGGCGAGACGTATTCGCTGTCCAGACGCAGAATCTCTTTCGCCGCGGGGCCCGGCAAGGGCGTGATCAGCCGCGGCAGCTTTCGATCCATCCTTGTGTCCACCTTTGTCTCCAGCATCGCTTCCTCCAGAGTTTCCGTCCGTGCGGGTGCATCGTTCAGCTCGATGGGCCGGCGATCAATGTCGGACTGCGGGGATTTCGCCGCGAGCGGAGGAAGCGTGGCTTAGTCCACGCCGAAAAGGTTCGGGCGGTCCTGGGCCGGGAGGGTGTGCAGCGGAACCGCGTTGGTCTGCGGAGGCATCACTTGCGTTTCCAGCGGACACCGCCGTCGCGGGTGTCCTCAAGAATGATACCACGGTCGGCAAGCTGCTGGCGCAGCCGGTCAGCGGCCTGGTAATCACGCCGCTTGCGCGCCGCTTGCCGCTCGGCCACCAGCGCTTCAATCTCCGCGTCGCTGGGCGCTGTCTCGCCAGCCGCAAAACCCAGCGCGCGGAGCTTTGCCGCGTCGTCACCGGCGAGCAGAGCGAAGATGGAGTCGAATTTATCCATCGCCGCCAGCACCGGAGCGGCATCGCCCTGGCGGAACTCGCCGCGGTCCATGGCCGTATGGACGTCGCGCACCAGGTCAAACACCGCGGCCAGGGCCACGGCAGTATTGAGGTCGTCGGCGAGCCCCGCTTGGAAGGCTTCTTCGGCCTGCTGGGAACGCCCAAGGATGCCGGCGCTTTGCCCCGCGGGAAATTTTTCCGTCTTCAATCGGGTGACGAAATTGCGCAGCCGCTCGACCGAACTGGCCGCCTGCTGCAGGCTTTCGGTGGTGAAATTGAGCTGCCGCCGATACGGCACCGCGGCCAGCAGGAAACGCAGCGCCGACGGCTTGTGTCCCTGGGCAAACAGGTCGCGCAGGGTATAAAAGTTGCCCAGCGACTTGGACATCTTCTCGCTCTCGATGATCAGGTGCTCGGCGTGCAGCCAGTAGCGCACAAACGGCTTTCCGGTGGCGGCCTCCGACTGCGCAATTTCGTTCTCGTGGTGCGGGAAGGTCAAGTCCACGCCGCCGGTGTGGATATCCAGCGTCTCGCCCAGATACTTCATGGCCATGGCCGAACATTCGATGTGCCACCCGGGACGCCCCGGGCCCAGCGGCGTCTCCCAGAAATACTCGCCGGCCTTGGGCGCCTTCCACAGCGCAAAATCGCGCGCATCGGCCTTTTCGTAGCGGTCCACGTCCACACGCGCGCCCGCCTGGATGCCGCTCAGGTCAATCTTGGAAAGCTTGCCGTAGCCGGGGAACTTCGCGATGCGGAAATAGATGGAGCCGTCGCTGGTGTACGTCAGGCTCTTGCTTCCCAGCCGCTCGATCAATTGCACCATGTCGCCGATGTGGTCGGTGGCGCGCACCAGGTGTTCGGGCGGCTCGATGCTCAGCGCGCGCGTGTCTTCTAGAAACGCCTGGATGTACTTCTCCGTGTATTCGCGGATGCCCACGCCCGCCGCCGCGGCGTTCTGGATGATGCGGTCGTCCACGTCGGTCAGGTTCATCACCTGCTGGACGCGGTAGCCTTCCATGCGCAGGAACCTCCGCAGGATGTCCTGGAAAACGAACGTGCGGAAATTGCCGATGTGCGCGAAGTCGTACACCGTCGGGCCGCAGGTGTACATGCGCACCTCGCCCGGGCGGAGCGGCACAAAAGGCTCCTTGCGGCCGGTCAGCGTGTTTTGCAGCCATATCTCGCCCATGTTAGGGGGTCGGAGCTTCAGCTCCGACATTCAATCTCTGGGCTATTCCAGGGGCTTCAGCCCATGAAGCTTGCTTAGTCCCCGCTTCCCTGCTTCCCTGCCTCGCACTGGCGCGCTTCTCGAACCATCACCAGCGCGAAAACACAAACGCGCCATTCTAGCCGATGGCCCCACCTCCGGCAATGAAGCGCCTTCGCGAGTAGTGCGCCTCTCGAACGTCTGCTCCGCACTCGCTGATCCGGCCCCCCGTCCATATACCCTATTTTCCAAGAAGCCGATTTTGCAGGCACGACGACAGAACAACTTCCCACAAGGTCGCTTCGGGGGATCTGAGCTTGAGGGCCATTTATCCGATTTTCCAACACTGCGACCCCTTGTAGGGAAGTGTTCCACCGAAGAGCGATGTGGGGTATAGTTGCGCCAACCTAAGAATAGAAAAGTGAAATAAGCTGACTGAGAAATAGTATTGAAGTACTTTAAACAGTGGCTATATACTTGAGGAAGTTAGGGTACTCGAAGCAAGCTCGCAGGTAGTCTCTTCGATTGGAGGGTGAAGGCATGCCGAAGCAATCTATAGGCAAACTGAAAAGAACCGGGTCCATTGTGATGGAAACGTATGCCGTAAGACTGACTCCTAAAGAGCAGAAAGAATTCAGCCGAGACCCTTATACGTTTGCGAGGCGCTACCTGAGACAACAAGGATTCAAGGTCCGAGAGGTCATCCTCGGACAGAGGCAAGGCCCGCGACAGAGGATGGAGGCCATCTGGAGCATTGCCGGACACGTAATATTTCCAGCGGGTCAGGTCTCCGGTTGGGTTTGATATTAGTGAAGACTCCGTTCCCGGCGGGAACGGTTCAAAGGGTAGCCAGAGGAAGAGTGCACGGGACAGTCGTCACGCGCAGACGCGGGAGCTTGGCTGTAACGCTGATATCGAAGCAGAGAAAGGGCCAGATGGCTGGCTGCCATAAACCGTGGCGCGACATTTTGCGCACACTGCCCCTGCGCTACTAAGCATCGGTTCCCGCTCCTCATCGAAAACAGTCACCCGCCCAGCAACTGTGATCGAAGAAAGCTTCACTCCTTCGGCTCCGAAATCAGGGGTCATCTCCACCGTGATGGTCGCGGATCGCAGACTCTTGGGGGGCGGATTTCGCCTGACAAACGCCCTTGCCTGCTACGTTCCCTCATGCAAATCCAATGGACGATAGACCGACTTATCGTCCAAGTGTTTTTCTGCGGCCATCCATCCACTTTGATGCACACGCGTTTCAGAGATGGCATCCACTTTCCCTTCGCAAAAACAACACTTATTGCCGGCCCTCGGTTTGGGCGGAATAAAGAGTGTTCCTGCGCTGATTTTTCGCTTCCGTAAGCGCTCTTAATGACGTATGCGTTGGAGAAGCGTCAGTTTTTGGCTTGGGGATTTGCTGCGCCCGCCGGAAAGGCTCTGCTCTCAAAAAACCTGACTGGAGGATTGCAGACTGACGGGGCCCGGTGTACCTTTTCGGTCGGCCGAGAAGTCAAAATGGAAAGTCCGGGGTAATCAGAGGAGTTTCATCATGCTTTACGCGTTTATCTGCGAGGATGCGCCGGGCACCCTGGATAAAAGGATGGCCACGCGTCCCGTGCATATGGCCAGGCTGAACAAACTGAACGAGGCCGGCCGGCTATTCGTCGCAGGCGCCTTTCCCGCCATCGACAGCGCCGATCCGGGGCCGGCCGGATTCACCGGCAGCCTGATTGTCGCCGAGTTCGCCGACCTGCGCGAGGCGCAGGCGTGGGCCGACGCCGAGCCGTTCCTCTCCGCCGGCGTCTATGCCAGGATCACCGTGAAGCCGTTCCGCAAGGCGCTCCCCGCCTGATCCGCCCGCGCCACGGGACCACGCTTCCCTCCGGCTCCATTTCCGCCCCGTCGATTGGACTTTCATCCGCTACGTTCGATTCATGGTGAGCACTACTCGGAACCGCGCCTTGCCGCTCAGCATGCGTTCGTAGGCGGCAGCAGCTTGTTCGAGCGGGAAGGTCTCGACCATGGGGCGAACCCCGGCGAGGGCACAGAAGTTGAGCGCGTCTTCCGAGTCCCGGGCGCTGCCTGAGGGCCAGCCTTGAATCGACCGGCGCTTTCCAATCAGTTGAATGGGAGTCACGCTGATTGGATCTGCGGATGCCCCCACCACAAGCAATTTGCCGCCAACCCCGAGGCCCTCGATGAGCTCCGACATGGCCTTGCTATTCGGAGCTGTGGCCAGAATCACCGACGCTCCTCCCATCCTGGTCAGTTCTTCGGCCACATTTACGGCACCGGAATCCAGGTATCGAACGGCGCCAAGCTTGAGCGCTAAGGCTTCCTTGTCTTTGCCTCGGCCAATCGCCACGGTGCGATACCCCATCTTGCTCGCGAACTGGATTCCGAGATGGCCCAGTCCGCCCAGGCCCTGCACCGCCACCAGATCTCCGGCCAGCGCCCCGCTATGGCGCAGGCTATTGAACGTCGTGATGCCCGCGCACAGGATAGGACCAGCCTCTGCCGGCGATAAGGCCTCCGGAATCAATGCCAAGGCGTCGCTACTTGCAATCATGTGCTGCGCATATCCGCCGTCAGTTGTGAATCCCGTTATCCTGAGATTCTGACAATTGATGAAATCCCCGCGGCGACATGCGACGCACTGGCCGCAATGCCCGCCATGCCATCCCACACCGACTCGCTGGCCTCTCCTCCACGCCGTCACGCCCGGCCCGACCTCGTCGATCACTCCGGCCACCTCGTGGCCTGGGATGCGTGGGTATGGGAGCCCGGGCCAGTGTCCTTCCTTCACAAACTCGTCGCTATGGCAGACCCCGCAAGCTTGCACCGCGATGCGTACTTGATTGGGCCCGGGTGCTGGTACCTCTCGCGTGGCGATTTCGAATGGCGCACCTGGACGACTCACTTGAACAGCGGTCATCTGTGCCATCGGCGGGCCTCCACTGCCTGATCAAAGTCCGTTGGCTGACGCGACTCCCACTGAGGACGCAATCACTTCTGTGACTCGGTACTGGCGTTGAGCACGATGGTCAACGGCATGATGCGGTCAGGTTTCACATACCGGTTCACCAGGAACCGTTTCCCATCTTTGGTCACGTCGTAGGTAAAAATGTCGGTCGACGAGATCGGCGCGCGCCCGTGAATCTGGAACAGAGGCGCGGGCGTGGCGGTGGAAAACGTACCTTCGCTATTGACTGGCACAGCCATCAGCATGCCTGTCGGTCCGATATAGAAAATCTCCTTGCCGTCTCCGCGCCAGCGCGGCTCGGTGCCGCCGCCGCGCGATACCTGCCATTTTCCTGCGGCGCCGGGAAATGTGGTCACGTAAATCTCCCAATTCCCCGACTCATCGGAAGCATACGCCGCCCATTTTCCATCAGGAGAGATTTGGCCATTGCTCTCCCTGCCCTTGCTGGTCAGAAACGGAGTTGGGTTTCCGCCAATAGCGGGCATCAACTCCAAATGCGACCCGGATGGCGTCGGATGCATGCACAGGATCTGCCGGTCGTCCGGGGACCAGGAATTCGGAATAATGTCGTCCGTGTGGGGGACAACAAGGATTTGCCTTTCGTGTTCCAAGCCTGTCGCTCGCTTCACGACCAGCGATGGGCCCTTGAAACTATTCATACGATATGCCAGTTTGCTTCCGTCACGCGACCACACGGCGGTTACTTCCTCCGAAGGGTCAAACGTGAAACGTGCGTTGCTGGCTCCATTCACGCTCTCGATCCAGATATCAACGTTATTTGCCTTCTGGTCGCTGATGTCCAGAGCGATGCGGCGGCCATCGGGCGAAAGCGCGGGATTGGCCATGACCGCCGAATCACCTACCCGGCCCAGTTCCTTGCCCGTGCGGTCCATCCAGGTGAGTGCAGACACCGCCGCACCAGCGCTCGCGTTATAGACCAGCGTCCCGTTCTCGGCGACGGTGAGGGCCGTCCAATACGTAGAGGGCTGAAATCCGACGACATTTCCGATCGCGCTCGTGCTTCCAGAAACAGTTGCACTTGATGTGTCAAACGCCATGCTGACCAACTGCCGTTCTTCATTCGCGTAATACAAATGGTGGGAATCGTACCCAAAACTCGAATGGCAGAGGATCAGAAGTCTTTTCTCCTTTCCATCAAGAGAACTGACATAGATGCCGCTGGAGCGGTCGTCCTTGGCTTGTCCGAAGTTACCCGCCCAAAATAAGAAATGGTTGCCGTCGGGGAGAAAAACTGGCCAACGGTGGGTATCCTCCTCTCTGGTTATGAGGCCTTCGGTGAGCGAAGCAGCCCCCGTGCCATCAGCATTCACACGCCACAATGCCCCTCCCGCGTCCGGACTATAAATAACTACATCCCGCCGTCCCCAGCTTCCGCTGCGTGCGGCCAGAACGTTCGCTAGCACTTGTGGCGCGCCGCCTGAGACTGCTACTTTTTCGAGTTTGCCGTGAGCGAAAAACGCAACGTTTGTGCCATCGGGCGACCAGAAAGGATAGCTTGCCCCTTCGGTTCCGGACAACAGTGTGGCCGCGGGCGAGCCGATGCGCTGAATGTACAGCATCGGCACTCCAGAATTTTCCTCCGGAGACACAAAGGCGAGCATCGCGCCGTCCCGAGACAACGCCATGTGGCTCACTTCTCCGGGAAGAGGAATGGCGAACTGCATGCGGCCTTTCACCGGTTCGCGCCTCACGACCATAATCACCGCCGCAGCCGCAACCAGCACCAGCGCGAGGGCCGCCCATGGCAACCAAAGCACTCGCTGAGGCGCGCGGGCTGGGTAGATCGCGCCGCTAGTGTCCGTCGTTCCGGAAAGCTTGCTCAGCGCAAAGGAGAGATCTCTTGCCGACTGGAAGCGCTCTTCGCAATTCTTCTCCAGGCAGCGCCGGACAGTTCGGTCGAGCGCGGGAGAGACCAAATGACCGGGACCGGACAACTCTGGCGGGTCTTCCTTCAAAACGGCAGTCATGGTTTCGGCCGGAGTGCCGCGGCGGAATGCCTGCTGCCCCGATAACATCTCGTATAACACTGCGCCAAACGCGAAGATGTCCGTGCGCGGATCGGCTGATTCGCCTCGCACCTGTTCCGGTGCCATATAGCTCGCTGTACCCATCACCACGCCCGCCGCCGTGGGCGAACTCGTCAATGTGATTCCCTCCGACTCTGCGACCGCCGCGCTCGCCTTCTGCGCCAGCTTGGCCAATCCAAAATCCAGAATCTTGATTCGCCCATCTTTGGTGACGAAAACATTCTCGGGTTTCAGATCGCGGTGTACGATCCCCTTAGCGTGCGCTGCCGCCAGCCCTTGAGTGATCTGCACTCCGTACTCGATCGTTTTACGCTGGGGCAAGGCCCCGCGATCCAGTACCGCGCGCAGGCTTTCGCCCTCGAGCAGCTCCGAGACCAGAAAAGGTGAGCCGTTGTGCTGACCGATGTCGAAAACAGCAAGAATATTGGGATGGTTCAGCGCTGCGACCGCCCGCGCCTCCTGCTCGAAGCGATGCAGCCGGTCGCTCTCGCGGGCGAAAGATTCGGGAAGAATCTTTAAAGCGATTTCGCGCCCAAGTCGCGTGTCGCGGGCACGGTACACTTCGCCCATGCCACCCGCGCCGAGTGGCGCGAGGATCTCATAAGGCCCTACTTTTGTGCCCGCAACCAGCGTCATGAGTGGCCGCGATTATAACCCTGGGGAACCTTGGCACGTACCTGCAAACCTCACCTGGCCGTAGAACGCGCTACCCGGAGAAGTGGAACCCCTGCACCAGAACTCCCCATCCGGGAAGTTTGGCTAGAAGCTCTCTCATAAATGGGTTCAGGGGGTCGCGGCTTAAGCCGCGACATCACAAGGCGGCAAGAAATCAGGGCTTTAGCCCCTGAAGTCAATCTCCCTCGCCAGGCTTAGATGTTTATGAGATGACCTTTCGACGTTCGAGGACACGCAAACCACTTCCAGAGTTCGCATCTTCTGCTAAATGCCCTTGCCGTCCGCGATCCCTCATGCGATTCCAGTGGACGATCAGCCGACTTCAAGGCCAAGGGACCACTGGCCGGGTGCTCGATCGCCGCTGCCTGCCGACGCTTGCCCGAATTGGGTGAGTGTTCTATAGTCTCTCGGCATTTCCACCACAAATCACCAAGGAGAAAAAGGAGAAAAAAGATGCGCAAGTTCTTGGTCGTTGCATTCGCTCTGCTTGTGTCTGGATCCGTAGCGTTGGCCCAGAACAAGATTGATACGAAGTGGCACTGCCCGAAACCACCTACAGCCCAGAAGTTCGATGTCGGCGACGTAGCGGATCACGTCTATGAGATCGATCAAGGCACCTGCAGCGCGACCTCTAGCGACCCCGGCTTCCCGGAAAAAACCGGCAGCTTTACCGAATTCCACGAGGCGTGGAAAGCATCCATCAACTTGCATGGCCGCTTCAACGCCACGATGGACAACGGAGACAAGATTTACTACACGTATGCAGCATCCGTCTCAACCGACATCTCCAAACCTGCCGCCAACAAATGGAAGATTGTGGGCGGTACCGGCAAGTACAAGGGCATCAGGGGTTCCGGAACCTGCTCCGGAAAATATAATGCAGACGGCTCCGGCGACTGGTCCTGCACCGGCACGTATACGATGGGCAAGTAGGCCGGAGGGTAAGATCAAACCGGAGGCTGTGGGTCCGCCCGCTGTAGGCCGTGGCCGTGCTACAAAAACTCTTTCGCCACTGCTGGTGCAGATTCACGGCAGGTTTATAGCTGCCCAGTGGGAGGTGGACCCACTTAGAGCCGCAACGCGTTAAGTAGGGCTAACGCCTGATAAACGCGCTACTCGTCGAAGTGAAACCCCTGAATCCCCCGCACTCCGCATCCGGGAAGTTTGAACAGATGTTCGAGGCCTCCCAGAGCGCTTCCAACGTTCGCAACTCCTGCGCATCACCCTTCCGTCACGCTGACTTCGTGCCGGGCTCGTCCTGACGGCATTTCTGCGTTATCATTGGCTAGTATACGGGTCAGGAGTATAACGGCCTGTGAAATGCGAGTTCCGCTGGCATTGATCTTTGTCGTCGTCGTAGCTTCAAGTGCGGCAGCCTATGAGCGCCCTCTCCGTCCTCATTCCATTCGCGAGGCCTACTTCCTAGGACAGAGAAAGGACGCCACCACCGCTGCTTTCCTGGCCAAGTACAAGCGGCAGCTCCCCATTCCAAAAAACGGTCCACATGTGGCGGAGATTGCCATCCACACCCCCTATGAACAGGTCGTTCTTCGCGCCGCACGCGCGCCTGATGGGTACAGTTCCTCGCAAGCGGAGCGGGAATCGCGAGTTCAGCCGGATGTGATTCTGGTCTCTGTACGCATCAATGCCACACCAAGCTTTTCGCCTTCAGCACTGCTTCCCAGCCAAGATGGGTTTCGTCCCGCGGAGTTCTGGCGCGACTTCTCCTTCCGGCTCATCCAGGGAGAAAAGCAGTATCCGCCACAGAAAGTCACCGGCAGGCTGATCTTTTCTTCTCACGGTTCCCTGGTGGGCGCGGATGTCCATGTGGAATTCGACGCGAGCAAAGTGGATTCAGCCCCCGCGACCGTCCAAGTGCTGACGCCGGATGGCCAGGATGTGAGAGTCAGATTCGAGCTTGACGAGCTTCGTTGAACGAATGGCCCCTGGCGTTCGCCATTTGTCCTCCCGGCCCATCCCCACAAACTAGCGAAAATCATCTAAACTTGGTTAGAGATTCGCGGATAGTTTGCACTAACTTACAGCAATAGAGGCAGGGGTGCCCCGGGACTCCGGTGGTAGGATTTCGCGTTTACGAGGAACGGAAACTCTTACCGCTAGGAGAGAACCTCTAGCACCCGCGAGGAACTGATCAAGGCTCGGCTGGGAAGGCTGGCCCTGGCCGAGGAGTTACGGAAAATCTCTCTGGCTTGCCGGCGAGTGGGGATTTCCCGCCGCCAATTCTACGAGATCAAGGAAGCGTCCGAGAAGTATGGGGCCGAGGGGCTTGGCCCCCGGCCGCGGTGACGGCCGTACAGCGCGCTGGGCTACCAGAGCCCGGAAGCGTTCGCCGCCGCGGCACGGCTGGCGACCTGCCTCAGAGCTGAAGTCAAAGGCGACCCCCAATTCCTTCACTTTACTGCACCAAGCGCTAAACTGACCTTCCTATTCGTTCTTATCCTTCCTTGCGTGGAAATATTGGGATACGCCCAGCGCCCCACCGGCGACCAACAGCGCTTCAATTCCTCTTTCGACGCTGAGTTTGCCAAACAACATCGCGACGACAACAATGAGAAACACAAGCAAAAGCAGGATATCTCGTGTGTCGATCTCGAACTTGAATTTCCCCCTTCGGCTTTCTTTGGAAGGTTCCTTCTCACCGGGTTTCTGAACGGATGTGGTACTCTCTTCTTCGTGCTCGATGATTATTTTCTGTGGCTCAATTTCCATCTGGGTCCTCCAAGAGGATACCTTTTCCCCACTAAGGCGGAATGCGCTACCCGGACGAGTTTGTCGGTGACGGTTATCGTTGGAAGCTATGTGCGCAAGATTCTATCTGCCAGCACACTTCTTTCGCTACACCCTGATGCTCTCCTTTCAGCATCGCTTTCTCCACGGGCTCTTTTTGGCGGAGTCTCCTGAGCACCATCCACCTAGGTGATATCCACGGGTGTGCCTGCATACAACTTGGTCCACCTTTATGCCTCTTTAAGTTCAAGCATAGGAATACCCGCCCAGCGCGCCCAAGTCCCCCGGGTCAAGTACGTCCTTTACCCGGCGAGCGGGCTCGCCTGCGTAATCGATCAGCAAACTCTGTATTGCCGGTGGAACCATGGTTCCGTAGCCCTGTGTATTGCCGACCCAAGGCCACATGATGTCCTCTACGTTGTGGCCCGTCGGCGCTGGGTCCCCATCGAACGGAGAGACACTTCCGCTGGGTGGATAGCCGTTCCTTCTGTTTCCCCCGCGCTTGTCTTGCCAGCTCGCCCAGATCCGGTCCACGTTCGCATGATGGAGCCAGAAAATCGGGTCATTCGGAGAGAGCGCGCCGGCCATGTGTCCGCCGATAAACCGATGTCCGGTGTTGTGGGTACTTCTGCCGGCTTCCAGTTCGCGCCAGAAATACCAGAAGTCATGGACAGGAGAATTGATGTTCCGAACGTCGATGAGATTTCTTATGCCGTCTTGCGCCGGGGGCCAGGTTTCTTGAGGGTCCCCAGCACGGTGAAGTGTGGCGCGCACTTCAGCAGCCGCCGTGCTCGGAACGATGCCCCGCTCCTGCAGAGCAGGATGAATTCGCCAGCCTGCCGCATTGTTTGGCCACCAAGCCGGGCGCGGGTTTGGACCGTTGTAGGCAAGAACGCCGGCGGTAATCGGCTGTGGGCTAGAACTGCCCGGGAGTCTTCCAAGAAAAGAGTTAGAAAAGAGGCGCACATTGGCGGCCTCCATGTCTATCCAATCCCAATATGGGATGGTGACTCCGGGGACCTCTTGCTGCAAAGCTAGTTCGAACCGGCGGAGATATTCGCGATGCCATGGGCAAAAGCCAATGTTCCAATGCCCCATGTTGATTGTGCCAGTCATTCCTGCGACGGTCACGGCCATTATGGCTTGGTGTAAGGCCACGAACTGGTCGTACACGCTGGCGCTGCCGCCGGCAATGCTCGCCGGCTTATGTTTCAGGCGAATAAAGGCTTCCAAGAAGCGGCCTCGCTCCTGATCAGATAACTTGACAGCATCCTTTCTTACGTCATTCGCCACGGCATTCTCCTACTAGTGCTTACCGTGCTGAGTGTGGTCATGCTTGGGAGCGGTACGACCTTGGTCGTCTGCGGAGGGTGTGTCGTGAACCTCGTGATGCCCAGTGCCAGCGATGGGAAATAGGACAGCCCGGTAGACTCGCTTCTTATCTCTGACGAGGGTGTTATCGAGAACTTGTCGGAAGGACTTCCTCGACTTGGTTCTCAAGACTAGCTCTGATTGGTACATGCCCATGGGGCCAAGACCAATTTCCACGCGAGCACCGATCCGGGAGAGCTTCACCGTGATGGGAACTTTCTCAGGGGCGCGGTGGCCACAGTGGGCAACTCCGGAAAGAGCCGCCGCCAGCTTGCGGTAAGCCTGCGGTGTGGCGCCATCGGAAGCGTCGAGAGATGTCAGCAATTGCAGCTTCTCAAAGAGCATCCGCGGCCCATTGACTGCAAATCGAATCTCGGAGACTGGAAGTCGGACGTCAAACATAGTTGGGCCACCTTCGGTAAGAAGGTACAAAAAACTCTTCTCAGTTCCGCGACTTCTCCTGTTCCTTCTTCGATGGCGACCCTCCCTAATCATGTACCCTCTCCTCTTCGCGACTGCCGACCGATGTGCCTGCCTTTAGCTCGACGGAAGGTCATTCCAGCTGCCAGTCCGCACATGGTTACTTAGACTTCGGCTCTTCGAGCTCAGTGACTCCGAGCACGAGCCAATATGCTCGCTCCACGCCCTGACAAAAGGTTAGGTTCGCCTTGGCTTGGGCCTGCCTGTTTTCGAGCTTCGCGAATCTATTAGTTCTGCGCGCAGGAGCACCTACCACGGGACCTCTCTTGTGATCGCTTGGTTCTCCCCCTTCAGCGACACCCCGTGCACAGTTATGTGTCGGGTGTCCCTTGGCAGGTTCATTTCGATCGACGCTTCCCACGGGGTAATCACTTCCATTACCACGCCTGTTGGCTTGATTCCGACTGCGTCTATGTCCCAATTCTCCGGCGGTCTGATGTAGATCCATGGGTGTAAATTAACCACCCAGCCCGATGTACGAACATTCCCTCTTGCCGTTATGCGGAACAGATTTCCCCTTATCTTCTCGACGGTGACATTCAGGACTTCTACGAGGATTTTTTCCTCTGTCGCCATAGGTCTCTCCTTAGACTCTTTTGGGCAGAGCCTTTTCAGCGTCGTCCACCTATTCACATCTACGAGTGTGCCACGCTTGCATCTCGTTCCGCCTTTATGTCTCGTCCCCTCAAGAGAAATCGCAGTGTCCGGGTTCGGTTCTTTCTTTGTTGGAAAGAACAAGCTGTACTCCTCTTTACCCTCGAAGTCCTTCAATACCAGGCAACCGGCCTCGACACCCCTCCTTACACATCCAGACGCCTCGATGGTCTGATTCTGGTTGTTGTTTGTGTCTGGCAAGCGTTTCAATACGCGTGCAGACCAAGGGCAGTAGACCTTCGAGGTGATGTTTTCAACTTGGCTAGGGAGGCCGTCGCAGACCTCCATCGCAGCTTCGACCATCCGCACTGATTCGGGAACCAGATGCCAGCTATAACCTGTGTTGAACCCGCCGTCTCCGATGGCGATTTCTCCCATCGGGAACAGTTGCTTATGCCGTGCCATTGTGTCCATGGCGTCGCGGATGGCTGGCGGATCCGTAATGGCAAGCACAAACTTCTCGTCTTGGACCTGGATGAGGAAATAAGCAGGTTTCGTGCACGACCGGCCAGATTGAGCGATTGCGACAGGTGCTGAAGGTTGGGTGGAGAACGCTGTAACAAGCAGAAGCGAGACGAGCATAAAGATGAGGAAACTTGCTCTCATCGCAATTCCCCTAAGAAGGGTACGGACCCAGTGAAGGGTCCTGCCTCCAGAAAATGCCTAAGAGTGCGATCGGGCTTGAATTCGGCCTTTTGGGAAACGGTGTATGGCGCGCATTGTCTGTCCGAGGGAGTTACGAAGTCAAGTACTAATCGGAGCGGTACTGAAGAACGCTAAGCTGTGAGAGCTTCACGGTCTAGAGTGACAAAATGGCGGTTTCGTTGCCTGGTGCGAAACTTAGGCAGAAGCAGAGAGTGCCTACTGCCGAGGCATCTTCCGCGCCACGTGCAAGAGAAGCTCTAGCTTCGCGTCATTCAGCCAGCTCAGCAACCGGTGGAATTGTTCCAGAAGCCTGACCTCTCTTAAACCTAGTTGGAAATTCGCGGACAGTTTGCATTAACTTGCAGCAATAGAGGCAGGGGTTCTTCGAGAGCCCGGTCGCAGGATTTCCAGCCGTGCCCGCGCAAAGTCCGGTCGTCCTTCTTGCACCGGCCGCGGCGGCAGCAGACGGGGTTTTATAAAAGGACAACTGCTGCCGCGAGACTTTACACCTTTTGCCGCGTGTGTTATCTTCCGACCCTGTAACCGCCGATCCACGCGCCAGGCGGCTGGAGCCATCCCGCTCTGCGGGGCGACCCACCGGGGATTTATCGTCTCAGCCCTCCCCTCGAGGAAACGCAATTCGTCTCTGCCCTGCTCCGCCGCGCGAGGCGTCGCCGGAGCGAGCCTGGCCAGGGAAACACAAGGGGTCACCATTGCTCAAGCTGCGCAAAGTCGAGATGCTGGGCTTCAAGTCGTTTTGCGAGCGGACGCACATCACCTTCAGCGGCAGTGGGCTCACCTGCATCGTCGGCCCGAACGGCTGCGGCAAATCGAATATCGTGGACGCTGTCTCCTGGGTGCTGGGCGAGCAGAGCCACAAGCTTCTGCGCGCCGAGCGCATGGCCGACTGCATCTTCAACGGCACGGCTAAGCGCCCGCCGCTGGGCCTGGCGGAGGTTTCCCTCACCCTGGTGGACCCTGAGCTCGCGGAGGCCGCGGCAAAGATCTTGGATGGTGTGTTGGAGGAACAGGAGCCCAAGGGAGCGCAGGAAGTAGAGCAGGCGGAGGAGCGGGAAAACATTCTCGCCGCCGAGGACACAGAAGGCGCGGAGCAACGCAGCGACGACAAGCCTGCCGGGCGCAAGCGCGCCGCAGCCAAGCCCGCGCCGCATACCAAGCCCGGCGAAGTGGTCATCGGGCGGCGGCTGTACCGCTCCGGCCAGAGCGAATACCTGATGAACGGCCGCATCGCCCGCCTGCGCGACATCCAGGAAATGTTCATGGGCATGGGCCTGGGGCCCGACACATACGCCATCATCGAACAGGGGCGCATCGGCCAAATCCTCAGCTCCAAGCCGATGGACCGCCGCGCCATCATCGAAGAGGCCGCCGGAGTCACCAAGTACAAGACCAAGCGGCGCCTGGCCGAAGCGAAATTGGAATCGTCGAAGCTCAACCTCGCCCGCGTCAACGACATCCTGGTCGAGGTGGAAAAGCAGCTCGCCTCGCTCAAGCGCCAGGCCTCCAAGGCGCGCCGCTACGCCGAGCTGCGCGAGCAGATGCGCGGCCTCCAGCGGCAATGGCTGGCCAGCAAGGCCAAGGAACTCGACGCCGAGGCGGAACGCCTGGCGCAGCTCCTCCGCGATTGCTCCGCCACTGAAACCCAGCAAGTGCAGGCGCTCGAACAATTGGAGGTCGAACAGGAGCGCCTGGGCGCGCGCACCTACGAATTGGACGCCGAGCTGCGCCAGAACCAGAACCTGCTCGGGCAGACGGCGCTCGAGCTCGACCGCGCCGAAAACCGCATCGGCTTTAACCGCCAGCGCTCGGCGGAGCTGTCAGCCCAGCGCCAGCAACGCGCGGCCGAAATCGAGCAGACCGCGGCCCAGGCGGCGCTGCTCGAGGCGCGCGCCGCTGCCCACCAGCAGGCGGTGGCGGCGCTGCGGGAAGAGACCCGGAACCTGGAAGCCCTGCTCGCACAACTAGGCGAGCGCGCGCAGCAGCTTGCCGGCGCGGCGCAGTCCACCGAAACGCGGCTCGAGGAGCTGCGGCTCGCCTCGGGGCATCTCGGCGAGGAGTTGACGCGCCTGCACGGCGAACAGGCGCAGGCCGAGCAGGCGCTCGCGCACGTCGAGGAGGCGCAGCGTCGCCAGGAGCTCGCCGAGCAGCAACTGCTGGAAGAGTCTCTGCACCACCGCGAGCGCGCCGAGGCCGCCGACCTGTTCTGGCAAGCGAGCGTCGAGCGGGCGCGGGGCATCGAACAGGCCTTGCGCGACGCCCAGGGGCGCATCGCCGAGCTCCGCCGCGAACATCAGGAGACCTCCGCGGGCTGCGAGGCTGCCCGCGACGCGCTGGCCGGAGCCCGCGCTCGCCGCGCCTCGCTCGAACAAATCCTGAACGATCGCTCCTACACCGCCGAGGCCGTGCAGAAGCTTTTTGCCTCCAACGGCGAGGCCTCCGACAGCGGCTTCCGCGCCGTTGGCGTGCTCGCCGATTACGCCGAGGTGCAGGTGCAGCACGAGACCGCGGTCGAGCAGTTCCTCCGCGACGAGCTGGAATACGTCGTGGTGGAAACGTTTGACCATGCCCGCGCCGGCATTGCCTTGCTCCGCGAAGAGGTCGGCGGCCGCGCCACCTTCTTCGTCGATTCACTGGGCAATCTTCCGCCCGCCGCCGACGAGCCCGCCGTGAATTTCCTCCCCAGCGCCGGAGTCGTCTCGCGCCTCGACCGCTTGGTGGATTTCCGCGACCCGCTGGGTTCGGCCGCCAAACAGTTTCTGCCGCGGCTGCGCTCGGCCTTTTTGGTCGAAACCTCTGCGGCCGCCGAACAATTGGCCCGCGCGAACCCGCCCTACCACTTCGTGACGCCCGACGGCACCTGCTACCAGGGCCGCATGGTCAGCGGCGGGCGGCCCGCCGAATCGGGGCCGCTGGGGATGAAACGCGAACTGCGCGCGCTCGATGCCGAAATCCTGCGACTCGAGCGCGCCGCCGGCGAGGCCCAGGCCGCGCTCCAGCGCATTGAAGAAGACCTGCGCGAGCGCGAAGGCGCGCTCGAGCAGTTCGCCGCCGATCACCTCGAGGCGGAGAAGACTGCCGTCGCGGCCACCCACCAGCGCGAACAGGCTCGCGCCGAGCTGGCGCGGCTCGGCATGGAGCTGGCCGCCTGCCAGAACGATCTCGCTCGTCTGCGCAACGCCGCGCAGGCCGCCCGCCGCCGCGCCGAACAGGCCCGCGAGCAGCACGCGGCTGCCTCCCAATCGCGCACCGCCGCCGAAACGGAAATGGGCGAGGCCGTCGAGCGCCTGGCCGCCCTGCGCCAGCGCATCGCGGCGCAGCAGGAAGAGCTGTCCGCACGCCGCGCGGAGATGGCCACACTCGCCGAGCGGCTCTCCAGCGCCGAATCGCTCGCCGCATCGCTGGCGGAAGACCAGCGCGAACAGCGCGAGCGCGAAGCGTCGCTTCGGCAGCAGTTGGCCGCGCTCGAATCGGAGCAGAAGCAGCTCGAGTCGCAGACCACCGAGCAGCAGGGGCAGGCGGAGAGACTTCGCGGCGAGAAGGCGCGTCTGGAAGCGCGCCGCACCCAGCTCGAGCAGGAGTGGGAACAGTCGCGCGTGCGCACCGTCGAAGTGGAGGACGCCCTGCGCGCCGCCCGGCAGAAACTCGGCGACCTGCGCGAAGAGCGCGGCCGGCACGAAATCGAGCGCGCCCGGAACGACGCCGACCGCGACCACCTCCGCCAGACCTGCCTCGAAGAGCTCAACGCTCACCCCGAGGACCTCATCGCCCAGCAGCCGGACCTGATCTCGGGCGATGCGCTCATCGCCGCGGAGACGAATTACCGCGAAATGAAAGCGCGCATGGAGGCGATGGGCCCGGTCAATATGATGGCGCTCGAGGAGTTCAACGAGTGCGAGCAGCGCCACACCTTCTTGGCCCGCGAGCGAGACGACCTGCTGCAGTCCATCGCCGATACCCAGCAGGCCATCACCGAACTCGACCAGGTCTCCCGCCAGCGCTTCGAGGAAGCCTTCGCCATCATCAACGGCAACTTCGCTGAGGCCTTCCGCACGCTCTTCGGCGGCGGCACCGGCGAAATGCGCCTCACCGAGCCGGATAGCTCCGGCGAGGCGGGCATTGACATCGTTGCCCAGCCGCCGGGCAAGCGCCTGCAAAACGTCCTGCTGCTCTCCGGCGGCGAGAAGGCGCTGACCGCGCTAGCCCTGTTGATCGCCATTTTCCGCTATCAGCCCAGCCCCTTCTGCATCCTCGACGAAGTGGACGCGCCGCTCGACGAGGCCAATGTCGGCCGGTTCACCAAGCTGGTGACGGAGATGAGCGCGAACACGCAATTCATCATCGTCACTCATAACCGCCGCACGATGGAGATCGCGCCCGTGCTCTACGGCGTCACCATGCAGGAACCCGGCGTCTCCAAGCTCGTCTCGGTGCGCTGGGACGAGCCCGCCGCCCAAGCTTCCGCCGCAGCCAGCCACGCCGCTTAGCCCGTTTTCCTCATTCCCTTTTCTTTCCCGTTGACATCCGCACTTCCTACGCTAGAATACCCGCCTCCCTGAAGGGACTTTGCCGCCCGTGGCCTCTCCTCTGATCAGCGCCGTTGTCTGGGAGACCCATTTCCCTGGACTGGCCCTGCGCTCGCGGGGCAAGGTGCGCGACCTCTACGAGTTCGGCGAGCGCCTCCTGATCGTGGCCACCGACCGCCTCTCGGCCTTCGATGTCGTGCTGCCCACTCCCATCCCCGACAAGGGCCGTGTGCTCACGCAACTCTCGCTCTTCTGGTTTGACAAGCTGCGCGAGGTCGTGCCGCATCACGTGCTCAGCTCTACGGACTTCCCCGGGGAGCTGGCCGCTTATCGCGACCAACTGGAGGGCCGCTCCATGCTGGTCCGGCGCACGCAGCCGATTCCCATCGAATGCGTCGTGCGAGGCTATCTTGCCGGATCGGGTTGGAAGGACTACCGCGCCACGGGAAAAATCTGCGGGATCGCCTTGCCGCCGGGCTTGCGCGAGTCCGAGCGGCTGCCCGGACCCCTCTTCACTCCGGCCACGAAGGCCGCGACCGGCCACGACGAAAACATTTCGTTGGACGAGGCCGCAGCGCGGGTCGGCGGGCCGCTCGCCGAGCGCCTGCGCGCCGTGAGCCTGGAGCTGTACCGCCGCGCCGCGGCCTACGCCGAGCCCCGCGGCATCCTGCTCGCCGACACCAAATTCGAATTCGGCCTGATCGGCAACGAATTGATCTGGATTGACGAGGCGCTGACGCCGGACTCCTCGCGCTTCTGGCCCGCCGACGGTTACCAGCCCGGCCGGCCGCAGCCTTCCTTTGACAAGCAATACGTCCGCGATTACCTCGAACGCATCGGCTGGTCCAAGCAGCCGCCGGCGCCGGAGCTGCCGGCGGAAGTGGTCGCGGCCACGCGGGCGAAATATCGGGAAGCGTATCGGCGGTTGACGGGCCACGAACTCGCCTGACGGGACAATTCCCGGGAACCCGGAGCGTTGCGCAGGAGCGTGCGACCGTGAGAGATCAACTCGAAGCCCTGATCGGACAAATGGTGGAACGCGGGATCCTCTTCGGCGAGGCGGTCACCGAGTTTGAGAAGAAGTTCATCAAGCGCGTGCTCGACCGCTCCAACGGTAACCAGTCGCGCGCCGCTCGCGTGCTCGGCATTCACCGCAATACACTCAGCCGCAAGATCGGCCTCTACAAGCTGGAGAACCGGCACCACCGCCGCGGCTGAACCTTCGCCGCAACTTGTTCCAAAAACAAAACGGCTCCGGTGGAAACCGGAGCCGTGGGACCTCGCCTGGAATTACCGGCCGGACTTCTTCGCCGGGCGCTTCAGCGGCCGCCTGCCCGGCGGCGCTTTCTCTTCCGGGATGTCTTCCTTGTTCACCTTGGCCTTCTCCCAGTGCAGCATGAACGGTTCGGGATCGTAAGCCACCAGCGTGCCCGAGAAGCGAACCCCGTCGCCCACCTGGATGCGCTTGGCCTCGGGCTGCCCTTCGATTTTCGCTTCCATATTGGGGACCGTGCCGGCTTCAAGCTCTTCGGCCGTGGGCGCGAAGAAGAGCTTCAAGACCACGGAATCGCTCCCGCTGACTGCGATCACTTTCCCGCCCACTTCGGGGAACTCCAGTCCACAAGTGGCCAGCCACATCAGCTTGGCCTTTTCGCCGCCCGCCTTGAGGTCCGCGATGAAGTTGGAGGAGCCTTCGCGCACCTTCTGCAGATCGGCGGCGCTGGGAATCGTGTAGCTCGCCGGCCGCTGGGCCGTGCTGGCGGCCAGTGCGAGCAGCTCGTTCATCTGGTCGTTCAGCAGCTTGTCGCAGCCGGGCTGCTGGTAGTTGGCCAGCCGGTTGCGCAGGTAGGTGCGCACCTGCGCCTCGCCCGGGCCTTTCAGCGCCACCGAGCGCGCCAGCGACCAGAAGCCATCCATGTACTGCGGCGGGTCCATCTGCAAATAGGCCACTCCCAGTCGGAAATAGGTGACGCCGTCGTTCGGATTCGCGGCCAGCGCCGCCTTGAACGACTCGACCGCCGCCTTGTAGTCCTTCAGGTGCAGCGACGCAAAACCCGCGGTGTAGTTGAACAGCGCCGCGGGCACCTTCTTGTTCTGTTCGAACTGTTCGTCGGTCACGCCCTCGGGCTTTTTCAGTTCCGCGAGCACTTTCACTCCCTGGAGCGCAGCCTCGCGGGCGCGGATGGCCTGTTCCTTGGCGTCCGCAGCCTTCTCGTTGAAGGCAAAGTTGAAAGCCAGCGTGCGGATATACAGCGCCTGGAGACGCGTCCCGGAGTCCAGCTTGTCGCCGAAGGTCAACAGCCGGTCGGCGTATTCGATGGTCTTCGGGTAGTTCTTCAGCTCGTTGTAGGTGGTGTAGTAGGTCTGGTAGGCGTACACCAGCAGCTCGGACTGGGGGAACTTGGCGACAAAGTCGTCGAGAAGCTTGATGCGCTGCTGCGGATTGGGCTCCTTGGCGGCTGCCTGGTAGGCGTTGTACTCCGCCAGAGTGTAGGGCTGCTGCTTTTCTTGCGGCGCCGCCCAGCCAGCGGGCGCGATGGCGCAAATCGTCAGCGCCGCCAGCAGCCAGCCCGCGCCCAGCAAGATCCACTTTCGCGTCATCTTCTGTCCGCCTCCTCGGCGAGATCCTCGTTCCCCAAGTCCACCCGGTTAAGAACGCCGCTGGGAAGCACCGACCGGGCCAAAAACTCTCGGATTATAGGGAATCCCTCCCCATGGCGCAAGCGCGTTTCACGTCTCCGCCGCGCTTGCCGCGCTCGGTTTGGCCTTCCCCTTCGCGTGCCGGACTCCAATGGTATGATGAGATCTTGAACCGAAAGGTCGCCCCGGAGCGGGCACACTCATGGACGCCGAACAGCCCATTGCCGGACAGGTGGCCTTGGTCACCGGCGCCAGCCGCGGCATCGGCCTGGCCATCGCCGCTCGGCTCGGCCGGATGGGAGCGCGCGTGGCCATCTGCGGCCGCGACGCGAAGACGCTTGAGCAGGCCGCCGAGGGCCTGCGGCGGGAAGGCCTCGAAACGCTGGCGGTGGCCGCAGACGTCACGCACCCCGGCGAAGTCGCTGCGCTGGTCGAGCGCGCGCAGAAGTCGCTCGGCCCCATCGATATCCTGGTCAACAATGCCGGCATCGGCGTGTTCGGCCCGGTCCACCAGATGCGCGAGGCGGACTGGGACGCCGTATTGGACACCAACCTGAAGGCCGCGTTCCTGGTCAGCAAGGCCGTCGCGCCGGAGATGATCCGCCGCCGCACCGGGCATATCATCAACATCAGCTCGCTGGCCGGCAAGAATGCCTTTGCCGGCGGCGGCATCTACTGCGCCTCGAAGTGGGGCCTGCTCGGGCTCAGCCACTGCATGGCCGAAGACCTGCGCGCCTACGGCATTCGTGTCTGCGCCATCTGCCCCGGCACGGTGGAGACCCAGTTTTCGCCCCACGCCGGCAAAGACCCGGGGAAGATGCTCCAGCCCGAGGATGTGGCCCACGCCGTCGCGGCGGTGGTCACCCAGGCGCCGCAAAGCTTTATCAGCGAACTCCTGCTGCGCCCCACCCAGAAGCCTTGAGCCCCCGCCCGGCAAAATTGCCTCTTGACAATAGTCGTTGAAACGAATAAAATCCCCCCATGAGCGTGCGGCCAAAGACCGAGCCCAAGCGGCGGCCCCTGCGCCACCCCGAGCACGAGGTCTACCTGAACCTGTTGCGCACCGCCGATGCCCTGCTGCGGGAGGTGGAGCTGCTGCTCAAGCCCGCCGGCCTGTCCCACACGCAGTACAACGTACTGCGCATCCTCCGCGGCGCCGGCCAGGGCGGCCTGGCCTGCTGCGAGATCGGCCAGCGCATGCTCACGCGCGACCCGGACATCACCCGCCTGCTGGACCGCCTGGAGGTAAGGGGCCTGGTGACCCGGGCGCGCCAGCGGGACGACCGCCGCGTGGTGAAAACCCGCATCACCGCCCAGGGCCTGCGCCTCTTGAAGGGCCTGGATGAGCCGGTCACTTCCCTGCACCGGCGGCAGTTACGCCACATGAACGCCGGCCGGCTGCGCTCGCTGGCCCGGCTGCTCCAGCAGGCGCGCCAGGAGGGTGGGCGGTGAGGGGTACGCTGGGCTTTTTGATTTTATCATTTTGTTGTTGCAACGATTGTAGTGCTCACGACATCTAAGGCGAGGAGGAGGTAAATCACCATGAGACCCCTGACCAAACAACTCTTTCTGATTCTTCTTGCGGCGGCCTTATTGCCGGCACTCGCCGCGCCGGCCTTCGCCCAGAGCACGGTCTGGGAGATCGACCCCGCCCATTCCACCGTGCAGTTCTCGGTGCGCCACCTGATGATCTCCAACGTGCGGGGCGAGTTCGGCAAGATCACCGGCACGGTCCGCCTCGACGAGAGCGACTTGGCGCGCTCGGCGGTCGAGGTGACCGTGGATGCCACCACGATCAATACGCACGAGCCGCAGCGCGATGCGCACCTGCGCAGCGGCGATTTCCTGAACGTTGCGAACTTCCCCACGATGACCTTCCGCTCCAAGCGCATCGCCGCGGTCGGCAGCGGCAAGTACAAGCTGACCGGCGACCTGACCATCCGCGGCGTGACCCGCGAGGTCACCTTTGACGTGGAGGGCCCCAGTGCGGCGATCAAAGACCCCTGGGGCAACGTCCGGGCCGCCGCCACTGCGACCGCCCGGATCAACCGCAAGGATTTCGGCGTCTCGTGGAACGCGGCCATGGAAGCCGGTGGAGTGGTCGTCGGCGACGAGGTGAACATCGCCATCGACCTCGAGCTGGTCAAGAAAGCCGACGTGGCATCGGCCCGGTAAAACGGCTGCGGCGCCTCGGCGCGAGCGGCCCGGGCACACGCTTTGGGCCCGGGCCTTGTATCATCCTCCTGGGCCAATCGCTGCTCGTGGATGGCGGCTCGACCGCGCAATGAACTGGGAGAGGTTAGACGATGGAGAAACCTGTAAAAACAGACTTCCCGATCCACGACCTGCTGGCGCGTCGCTGGAGCCCGCGGGCGTTTTCCGAGCGCCCCGTTGAGCCGGACAAGCTGCGCCGCCTGCTGGAGGCGGCGCGCTGGGCGCCCTCCAGCTACAATGAGCAGCCGTGGGCCTATCTGGTGGCCACGCTGGAAGACGCCGCCGAGCACGCCCGCCTGCTCAGCGTCCTGGTGGAGGGAAACATCGCCTGGGCCAAACGCGCTCCGGTCTTGATGCTCTCGATTGCCAAGCTCAACTTCGAGCACAATGGCAAGCCCAACCGCCACGCGTTCCATGATGTCGGGCTGGCAAGCGCAAACCTGGTCCTTCAAGCCACCGCGATGGGGTTGGCCGTCCACCAGATGGCCGGTTTCCACGCCGAAAAGGCCCGCGAACTGTTCGGCATCCCCGAGGGCTGGGAGCCGGTGGCGGCGATAGCCCTCGGCTATCCGGGTGAACCCGATGCATTGCCCGAGCCGATTCGCCAGCGCGAGCTCGCCCCGCGGACGCGCAAACCGCTCGGGCAGTTTGTCTTCACCGGACGCTGGGGCGAGGCCTCGCCGCTGGTCGTCCCGGCGCCGAAAAGCTGAACGGCCGAGTTTCGTCGCATGGACGTATCTTTTCGTACGCGCAAGCGGCTTGCAGCAGGATGATTCCATCGCTCCAAAGGCTCTTCCGACATGACTGAATCGCTGGGATTCCTTGTCCGGCACGGCTACACGCTGCTGTTCGCGTGGGTATTTGTCGAACAGATGGGCTTGCCGCTGCCGTCGGTGCCGCTGCTGCTGGCGGCCGGGGCGCTGGCCGGCAGCGGGCGTCTGAGCTTGGCTCTCTGCGCAGGACTGCCGGTGGTCGCCGCGCTATTGAGCGACGCAATCTGGTACGAGCTGGGCCGGCGCCGCGGCGTCAAGGTGCTGCAATTCCTGTGCCGCATTTCGCTCGAGCCCGATTCGTGCGTCCGCCGCACCGAGGAGGTTTTCGCCCGGCATGGCGCCCGCTCGCTACTGGTGGCAAAGTTTATTCCCGGGCTGAACACGGCGGCGCCGCCGCTGGCAGGCGTCTTCCGCATGCGCCCGGTCCGCTTCCTCTTGTTCGATTCCCTCGGGGCGGTGCTTTGGGTGAGTGTGTTTGTGGGGCTGGGCTACGCCTTCAGCGATCAGCTCGAGCGCATCGCCGGCCACGCGCTCGCGCTGGGCACCGGGCTACTGGTGATTCTGATCGCCGCTCTGGCCGCCTACATCGGCTGGAAATACGTCCATCGCCGGCGATTCTTGCGCGAACTCCGCATTTCCCGCATCACTCCCGAAGAGCTCAAGAGCAAGTTCGACGCGGGCGAGGAGATCGTCGTCGTGGACCTGCGCCACTCCTACGACTTCGAAGCCGACCCGCAGACCATTCCCGGCGCGTACCGCATGGAAGCGGCCGAGCTGGAGGCCAGGAGCGAGCAGATCCCCCGCGACCGCGACGTTGTGGTCTATTGCACTTGACCTAACGAAGCCACCAGCGCCCGTGTGGCGCTGCTGCTCCGCCGGCGAGGGATCACGCGCATCCGGCCGCTGGCCGGCGGGTTCGACGGCTGGCGCCAGCGCGGCTTCCCCCTCTCCTCGAGTGTGACGCCAGAGCCGGGAGCCTAGCCGGGGCGCGACTCGTTACAGCCGCGGCAGGACGATGCCCTGCTGGGCCTGGTATTTCCCTTTTTTGTCCTTGTAGGAGACTTCGCATTCCTCGTCGGAAACGAAGAAGACCACCTGGCAGAGTCCTTCATTGGCATAAATCTTGGCCGGCAGCGGCGTCGTGTTGCTGATTTCCAGGGTGACGTAGCCCTCCCATTCGGGCTCGAAGGGCGTGACGTTCACGATGATCCCGCAGCGCGCATAGGTGGACTTGCCCACGCAGATGGTCAGCACATTGCGCGGGATGCGGAAATATTCCACCGAGCGGCCGAGCGCAAACGAGTTCGGCGGGATGAGGCACACCGGGCCTTGGAACTCCACAAACGAGCGCGCGTCAAAGTGCTTGGGGTCCACAATCGTCGAGTTCACGTTGGTGAAGATGCGGAACTCGTCGGCGACGCGGATGTCGTACCCGTACGAGGACACCCCGTAACTGATCACGCCCTCGCGCACCTGGCGGTCGGCGAACGGCTCGATCATGCGCTGCTCGAGCGCCATGCGGCGGATCCAGCGGTCGGGTTTCACGGTCACCAGCGCCTCCGGTGAGAACGGCACTGCGGTTTTCCCGGAAAAAGGGAGCGCATCTTAGTACACCGCGCGCAGCTTGACAACCCGCGACCGCGTGTCTAGCATAAGCTGCCGTTTTCGGGGCGGGAGGGGCGCGTGATCAAGCTCGACATCGTCAATGCCGTGGTCAGCCGCACCGGGGTCACCCGGACCAAGGCCGAGCAAGCGGTGGAAACCGTCTTCGAGGCCATCAAAAACGCGCTCGGGCGCGGCGAACGCATCGAGCTGCGCCGCTTCGGCGTGTTCAACGTCAAGCCCCGCAAGACCGGCATCGGTCGCAACCCCCGCACCGGAGAGGAAGTGAGCATCCCGCCGGGCAAGGCCGTGCGCTTCAAACCCGGCAAGGAACTCCAGTCGCTTTAGCCCCGAGGCTTCGGGAAGCCTGCCCGCGCACCGATGGCATTCCCCCGCGACTCCCGCAAATCGCCTGAGGCCGACGTTGCATCTGAATCTTCATGAGCAGCAGTAACGGACAGAGTCACATACCCATCGAAGTCCTCAAGGGCCCGCCTGTCCCTCCGTCGCTCGGCCCGGAAGTCGCGCCGGGGCTGCGCGAGGCGCGCCGGCGCCGTTCGCGGGTGATTGCCGTGGCGCTGTTCGCGCTCACGCTGCTCACCACCCTGGCCGCCGGATCGCAATTCGCCGCTGCGTATGCCCGCGACCACGCGCCCAACTTCGAGGACTTCTTCAACGCCTACACCGCGATCTTCGCGGAACCCCGCATGCTCCTCGCCGGCCTTCCCTTCTCTTTCACGCTCATCGGCATCCTGCTGGCGCACGAGCTGGGCCACTACTTCGCCTGCCGCTACTACTCCATCTCCGCCAGCTATCCCTACTTCATTCCCGCACCGACGCTGATCGGAACCCTCGGCGCGTTCATCCGCATCCGCTCGCCCATCGTCAATCGCAAAGCGCTGTTCGACGTCGGCCTCGCCGGGCCGGTGGTCGGGTTTCTGTTCGCCGTGCCGGCGCTGGCCGTCGCCATCGCCTACTCGAAAGTGGTCCCCGCAGCTCAGGTCGATGCGCCGCTGGTCTTCGGCGATCCGCTTCTGGCCCAGTTGCTGATCGCCTGGTTGCGCCCCGGCGTCTCCCCCGCGGACCTCCTGCTTCATCCCGTCGGCCGCGCCGCCTGGGTCGGCCTGTTCGCCACGGCGCTGAATTTGCTTCCCGCCGGACAGCTCGACGGCGGGCACATCCTGTACGCGCTGGCGAGCGAAAAACACCGCCGGTATTCCCTGTTCGTGGCGTTCCTGCTGGTGCCGCTGGGGCTGAAATTCTGGTCCGGCTGGTTTTTCTGGTCGGCGCTGCTGTTGCTGATCGGCTTTCGCCACCCGCCGCTTCTCAACCGCTGGGAGCCGCTCGACCGCAAGCGCCTGGCCTGGGCCGGCGTTGCCCTGCTGATTTTCCTCCTCTGCTTCATGCCCGCGCCGTTCATCATCCATGAATAGGCGCGCCGGCCTCGCCCGCTAGAACAAGCTGAGCGGGTCCACGTCCACCATCACCGCGCTTTCCGGGATTTGCTTCTGCGCGCAAAATTCCAGACCTGCGGAAAGCACCCGCGTCAGTTGGACGCGCCGCGGCGCCTTCAGCAGGAACTGGAAGCGAAATTCGCGCTTCAGCCGTGCCAGCGGCGCTGCCGCCGGGCCCAAAACTTTCACCCCCTTGGACTCCTGCGGCGCAAGGAAGGCCGCGAGCTGGCGCGACCAGCGAATCGCGTTTTCCACCTTGGCGTCGCGCACCAGTATGCTCGCCAGGGCGGTCAGCGGCGGGTAGTGCATCAACCGGCGGAAGTGCAGCTCCTTCTCGAAAAAAGAGGGATAATCCTGCCGGGCCGCCTGCTGGATGGCGTAGTGTTCCGGGTAATAGGTCTCCACCAGCACTGCACCGGGCAGCTCGCCGCGCCCGGCGCGTCCCGCCACCTGCGTGAGCAATTGAAACGTGCGCTCGGCGGCGCGGAAATCCGGCAGTGCCAGCGCCGTATCCGCCGACACCACGCCCACCAGCGTGACTCGCTGGAAATCGTGCCCCTTGGCCACCATCTGCGTCCCCACCAGGATGTCCAGCTTGCCCGCGGCGAACGCGCCCAGCACTTTCTGGTAATCGCGCTTGGTGCGCGCGGTGTCGCGGTCCAGCCGGGCCACGCGCGCCCCGGGGAACAGCGCCTTTAGCCGCTCCTCCACTTGCTCGGCACCCTCACCGAAGAAGTAGATGTGCTCGGAGTCGCATTTCGGGCAGCGCTTGGGCACGCGGGTCGCATAGCCGCAGTAGTGGCACACCAGGCGCTCGCGCCGCTTGTGGTAGGTGAGCGCAATGCTGCAGTTTTGGCAGTGCACCGCCGCGCCGCAGCTTCGGCAGAGCACAAACCAAGAGTAGCCGCGGCGGTTGATCAGCACCAGCGCCTGGGTGCCCTGCTCCAGGCGCTCGGCGATGGCGGCGCGCAACGTTTCCGATACCGGCCCGGCGCGATGCGTCTGGCGGAACTCTTCGCGCATGTCCACCACGTCCACGCGAGCCAGCGGGCGGTTCTCCACGCGCGTTTCGAGTTGCAGCAGGCGGTATTTGCCCGCGCGGGCGTGGTAGAAGCTCTCCAGCGACGGCGTCGCCGACCCCAGCACAACCACTGCGCCCGCCTGTTTGGCGCGGACAATGGCCGTGTCGCGCCCGTTGTAGCGCGGCGTTTCTTCCTGCTTGTAGCTCGACTCCTGCTCCTCGTCCACAATCACCAGGCCCAGGTTTTCGAGCGGCGCGAATACCGCCGAGCGCGTCCCCACCACCACCCGCGCCTCGCCCCGCCGCGCGCGCCACCACTCGCGCGCCCGCTCAGCGTCGGGCAACGCGCTGTGCAACACCGCAACGCTCTCTCCAAACCACGCCCGGCAGAGCCGGCCGACCCACAGCGTCAGCGCGATTTCCGGGACAAGGATCAGCGCCGTGCGCCCGCGTTCGAGCGCGCTCTCCACCGCCCGCAAATACACTTCCGTCTTCCCGCTGCCCGTGACGCCGTAAAGCAGGCCGACGGTAAACGCGCCCGCATCGAGCCAGCCGCAGATTTCCTCCAGCGCGCGCTCCTGCTCCGCGTTCAAGACGTTGGCCGGGGGAGCGAAGTCGGCTTCGAAAAGGTCTTCTTCCACCGCCACCGGCTCTTCCCAGGTCCTGAGCTGGCCCGCTTTCACCAGCCGCTCGACCGCGGCGCGCGTGACGCTGGCCTGCCCCAGGAGCCGCTTGAGCGGAAGCGGCCCTCGTGTGGCTGTCAGTACTTGGCGAATGCGCTCGATGGCCTCGGAGCGCGCGCGGCCGGCCGCGGATTGCGGAGCATTTTCCGCGACGCTCGGGAACTCGGGATTCCACGCTACGATCTTCTGCGTGCGCGCTTGGCGGCGCTTGGTGACCTCGCGGACTTCGAGCTGCCCGCGGCGGAGCAAGCGCGCTGCGGCGCCTTCGCCTCCGGGCAGCTTGCGCAGGCGCTCGCTGCGGACCGGCTTCCCTTCCACCTCGAACAGTTGCAGCAGGGCATGCTCAGCTACTTCGGCTTCGCTGCGGTTACCTCGCGAGGCCAGCTCGGCGAGGTATTCCCGCCCGGCGGCGGTAAGGCGCAGCTCGCGCGCTTGCCGCAGCTCGACTGCTGGCGGCAGCATGGTCCGAAAGACCTCGCCCAGCGGCGCCAGATAATAATTGGCTACCCAGCGCCCCAGCTCGAGCAGTTGCGGCGGGAGCGCGGGGACAGGGTCGAGCGCCTCGACGATTTCTTTGATTTGCTGCGCTTGCGGCCGGCGATCGGTGAGCTCCAGCGCCACACCGACCAGAGCGCGGTTGCGAAACGGCACGAGTACGCGGCTGCCCGGCACCACCAGTTCTGTTAGCGGCCCGGGAACGGCGTAGGTGAACGTCCGGCGCAGAGGAAGCGGGAGGGCGACTTCGCAGTAGGCCCCAGCCATAGGCGGGCACTAGTGTAGCAGCAGACTCGGGGGTCGCGGCTTCAGCCGCGACATCACAAGCCCACAAGAAACCAGGGCTTTAGCCCCTGAGGCCAATCTCGCTCCACAGCCTTAGCAGTTTGTTGAAAATGTGTCTTTGCCTGTCATTCTGAGCGAAGCGAAGAATCTCTCTTGCGCGAAAAACGGACAGCGCAGTTTGGGCAAACCTGAAGTAGACAGCCATCAGCCTCGACTGAATGCTTCGCTACCGCAGACCCTTTGCCGCGACCAGCATCTCATCGCCGCGGGCTCGCACGCGAACGTCCTCAGTGAAGTTGATCCAACGCACCACTCTCGCCGAGTCCACCAGGAACTCTGCGGGCCGGGCGATGTCATGCCCGTCAGTCCCGCCCCCGACGTGCAGCAGATCGTAGCGGCGTATCACCTCCGCGTTTGGATCGGAAAGAAAAGTGAAAGTATAACCTGCCTTCCTGCAGAGATCGCGCGAGACCTCGGGCGGGTCCACGCTGATCGCCACCGGCCGGACGCCTGCCGCCTTAAATTCGGCTAGCTGTTTCTCAATCCCTCGTAACTCGAGGTTGCAGAACGGTCACCAATATCCGCGATAGAAAATGAGCAGCACCGCCTTAGGTGGGACGACCTGCGAGTCATCGGCTGCTGGTGCGAATAGCTGGGCCATCGAAACCGACTGACCGCTGGTGTCGGCCAGCGTGAAGTCAGGCGCCCTTTGCCCTACCTTCGGCGCCCCCGCGGAGGCTGGGATTGCCCGGGCTTGGAAGAACGAGAAGATCGCCACCCCCACCAGCAGCAGCGAAACCAGAGCGAGGATCGAGCTTAGGATTTTGTCACCATAGACTCGCGGTTGCCCGAAAGCGCGCTGCAGTCCCCTGACCATGAAAATCAGCGAAACCCCGGCCAGCAGCACGCTCAGCCAGGGTATGGCCCGCTGTCCGGGAGGGTTGACGAAGAAAGCCGCATTGCACAGCAGCGCACCGAGGGCGAGCAGTAACCCCAACCACAGAGCCCAGTTCCGGCGGCTTTGGATCATCTCGGGCATGACAGAGGGCAGTGTAGCAGACTTCTGCCGCCTCGGCTGCGGCACCACGCACCATACCGGCTGCCGCGTTCAGAATGGAACCCTAACCATCCCTATTGTCGGATTTCGGACAGCCCGATGTGCCTGAGAAAGATGTCCTATAGGCCAACCTACCCTGACGCACGACGAAAGCGAATCATTCCGGTCCAGCGATACCTCGGCTCTCCTGGGTTGGAGGCAGCATAGGCGTATCTGTAGTGGGTGAAGCCTGGTCGAGCGTGAAAACGACGTCGACAGTACTCTGGACTTCAACTTGTACACCCTTGATGAGCATGGGACGGTAGCGCCACTGGCGGACCGCCGCAATGGCGGCCTCGGCCAAGATGGGATCGCCTTCCATCCAGTCGAGTTCCTGGACAGCGCCATCTTCGGCGATCAGGGCTTGCAGCCGCACGGTGCCCTGGATGCGCTGCTCCTTTGCCTCCGGCGGATAATAAGGCGCCACTTTGTTGGTAACCATCGCGGCAATTACCGCAGCTCCAACGCGAACACGTTTGGGAACGGCGAACCTTCCGGAGTGTTCCGGTCTGTTGAAACTACTCAGAGTGAGCAGGACCCCGGAATCGATGAACCGGAATGCATTATCGACAAAAACGAAGTAGCGGATGGGAATTCCCGGGGAGTCAGGTGAAGTCCTCCAGTTTGCCGAGTAGAAGACCACAGGTTCTTTTAGCGATTCACGCAATGTTTTGGCGCTCAATCCCTCGCCTGGCTCGGGCGAGTTCGTCACCCTCCTGATGACGAGTTCGCCCTTTTTCGACGCCAGTGCGGAGAGCAGCGCGCGCATCCGCTCTTCGTCCTCTCGGAAGCGGTAATCATACGAACCGGCAAGCTGTGCGCGTTGCTCTGGACCAAACACTTTAGCGAACCATGCCGGTGAGTTCGGAACGGTGAGACTCGTAAGCAACTCCGAAACCTCTTGATCCTCGCCTGCTTGAATGGCTGCAAGTACATCCTCGAGGAGTTGCCGCAGTCCTCCGGCAGACTCAGGATAGGGCATTTGTCGAGACACGGTGTTGGGAGGCGTACGCGGCAGCGATTCGCCCGGCGACGGTGGCTTAGGCTGTGGCAGGAGGCTCTTCTTATCTGTTCCATTTTGCGGGCAAATCTTTGCGGTCCGCTGTAGTTCTGGATAATCCTCGCATAGCTCTTTCATAATACGGGCCATATTCTCAAAGGCCAATTGCTGTCCAATCCGGTTGAGGTCACCCGAGAGCTGCGAAGAAACGATGCCAAAGTGTTGCCCGGCCGGCGTTTCGAAAAACTTTGTAATGCCCTTAATGTCGTCATCCGTGAAGCGCTTTGCATACGTGGCGACCACGCGATCCATGTAGTCCGCCGACTGGAGCAAGGCTAAGAGTTTTTCGATGTAGGCGTCGACGATTTTTTCTCGATTGGGAGTCGAGGGAAGCGACGCGATCAGCGCTGGCCGCGTGGACTGAAAGATTGCGCGACCTTCCTCTGCTGCTTTCTCTCTGAAGTGCATTACGTCAAGGAGGCGCAGAATGTCGGTCTTTAGCTGCGGGTCTATCGGCGCCTCCTTGCGAACCCCTATCTCGCTGCGTGAGGAGATAAGGCTGCACGTGGCTTCTTCGTTTGTCGGAAACGCAAAACACACAAGGCCCAATTTGATGTTTTGCCTCTTCTCCACGGGTGCGTCACCCTGACGCGGGGGCTCGAAAATCCATGCTTCGACTACACGGGCCACGGAGGACTCTAGCTCTTTGGCCGACGCATGCTGCACCTTCACATCCCCGACTGTGCCATCTTTGCGAACGAGAAAATCCACGTCCAAAAGGCCCCTCCCAACAAGATCCTTGCGGACGGGGAAGGAATCGAGACGGCAGACTAAGCATCCGGGCGCAGGAGCTGGCGATTCTAAGCTTTGGCTAACGGGACGGTTCATCTCGGGCCTCGGCGGAGGAGCGTTCGACGGCCTAGCACTCGCGCACTTGAGAACGGATCCTATGCTGCAGACCCTTCCTTTCGCAGCAGCCCACACCGGCGTCAACGAGCCGTCTGCCGGGAGCGCCGAGAATAGGGGCTTTTCCTGGTAGAGCTCGACGATGGCACCGTCCCAGAGGATGCAGCCTTGTGCGTTGCAATGGGAATATTCATTCGGCGCACGGACCCCGTGTAGCCAATTCACGCCATCCATAGAATGGAGTGCCAGCGGCACACTGTAGCCGCCGCCCGGCTTGTCTTTTTCAATGACCTCAAGTCCGAAGGCCCAGTACTCCGCGTTGTGGACCACAAGACTCCGGATGCCGACGTTGGGGATATAGGTCGTCTTCCAGGTCTTGCCGCCATCGACGGTTATGAAAAAGATTTGGTCGCTATACGGACCTTCCTTGAGCAGAATTACAGCATGGTTACTGTCAAGGGCAGCCACTGCAAAGACGATTTTGAACTTCTCGAGTTCTTGATTAGATTGGAGAGCTGAGATCGGAGTCCAGGTTACGCCACCATCATCGGTGAGTTCGACAGCAGAGCGTGTGTGTCGAATGCCGTGTTTGTCGTCCGCAAACGAAATGTCGAGGATTGTTTCCGGACCGGCGTTCCTGGATGACCATGTTTCGCCTCCGTCCTTTGTCCACAAGACGAGCCCATTCGTTCCCGCACCGTAGCCGATCTTGTCGGTTACGAAACCGACGCGTAGTAGGACTTCGCCGTCCGCTCTTTGGTGCTTCACCTGCCAAACCTGCCCCCCATCTTCGGACTTCGCTATCATCTCGTCGGCCCCACAAACCCAAAGCGTGTCGGCGACACTCGTGATGTTCACCACCCTGAAAGGCATGGATACGGGTCGCCACCCCTCACTGGGTACGGCGAATGCAAGAAGGAATCCCACCAAGCTGAGAGCTGAGGCAAACAGGAAAGCAATCCAGTAACGCAAGGAACACTCTCCAGTAAGCACAATATTGTATTACAGTTCGGACCATCGAAGCGATCAGGGCAGCATTATCTTCACTGTTTGCAATCGCGGTGCCGGTTATGCATGAACCGAAAACCAGTGGTTTCGGACCACCGCATACACTCAGTTCATTCATGCATCCTTGCAATCACTTCGGCGAACTTTTGAACTCGTTGAGCTTATCTTCCCGTGCCTGTGGTCATGTCCCCGGAGCGCCGCCTATCTGCGGGCAAACAGTGAGCCGGCGCGGACCCAGCCGTATTGAGTGTTGCTGGGTGCGGCGACGCCGGACTGCGTATACAACCTGCGGAGTTTCTCGATGTAATCGCCGGGCACGGGATTGCGCTTGGCGGCGGGGTCCACACCGTAGAGGCGTGCGGCGTTCAGGCCAAAGATGTGGCGCTTGACGTCTTCGGTCAGCGGTTTCCAGCCAAAGCGCTTCACCAAGTCTTCGGGCATCTCCAGGCGGCGGAAGGCTTCGATCTGCCACTGAGGCGAGCCCCACCAGATGGAGTCGGTGCCCCAGAGGACGTGGTCCGAGCCGAAGGCGTCGATGATCATGCCCAGCACGTATGCGGCGAGCAGCGGGCTGGCGGAGATCATCAAGGCGAAGGTGCTGCCCAGTTCCATGTAGATGTTTTTCACTTGCGGGTTTTTCTTCTTCCACCCGCAGATGTCAGAGACCCAGGGAACGTAGCTGGTCTTCCTGAAGCCGTCCTGGGCGGCGGGGAGCGCGTCCTGCAGGCCCTTAAAGCCGGAGTGGTAGACAAGGAAGTTGAGGTCGGGGAAATCCTTGGCAGCGCGGGTGACGTCCATAGGGCTCCACCATTGCGGGTCGCCAGGAAATGGCAGGCCCTTGTGCACGCAGATGTTCTTGATTCCCTTCTTGCGCGAATACTCCAGAGCTGGGTAGGCCAGCTTCTCGTCGTCCAGCCGCCAGCTCTGCTTGCCCTTGGCGCGGGCCACGCCGGTGTAGCCTTTCCAGGCATCGATCTTGAGCTTCTCTGTCTGGGCGTGCATGTACTCCAGGTTCTGCTGACCAAGATCAGGCGAGAAGTAGCCATGACTCACAACCCGCGGCGAACGGGTCAGTTCATTAATCCACGAGCGGCTCTTATAGATGACGTCGGGAGTAAGGACGTCCGTCTCTTCCGATGCGCCCGGTAAAGCGCTGAGTGCGACCACGTCGGTCTCGCTGTCGAGAAAGACTTCCTTGATGTAGTTCTCTAGGTAGAGATCCTCAATCTTTGCCTCGCGGTCCCTGAGGGCAGGGTTCATCTGTCTGGCCCTGCCGCGCAAGCCGAGCAGCGACTTCAGGAAATCCTGGTCGGCACCCGGAGCCTGGTTGGGCATGGCGACGTGGTGCGTCTGCACGTCGAATATGAAAACGCGCGTCCTACTCTCGGCGACGGCAGAGGCCTCGAAGAGTTCGGCGGCGTCCACGCGGAAGAAGCGGCCGAACACGGTGTTCATGGCGGCAAAAGCCAGAGCCATGCCACAGGAGGTGCGCAGGAACCGGCGGCGGTCCATGCCTAGCTGGCGCGCCCGGTCCTCGGCGCGGGCGATGATCTCTTGCTCCAGACGGCGCTGCTGCGGCGTCTGCGGGATGGGCAGATATTCTTCGTTGGAGATGGCCTGCGTCGGCACAGGCAAGTAGCGGTCGAGCCATGCATCGAGATCGGACTTCCGAACCCAACCCTCGCGGACCTCGGGCTTGGGACACAGAGCCACAGTCTTCGGGTTGGGCATGTCAACCCCCGAGTAAAAGGAAAGCTTGTGCGCCAGCAGAATACATCTGCCTGACTTGGTTGCAAGTGAGATTCTTATTGCTCGAAAATCGGTGCGCCGAAAAGAGTTTAGGGGGTCGCGGCTCTTGCCCTGAGCGAAGTCGAAGGGTCAGCCGCGACATCACAAGCCCGCAAGAAACCAGGGCTTTAGCCCCTGAGGCCAATCTCGCACCACAGCCTTAGCAGTTTGTTGAAAATGTGTCTTTGCTTGTCATTCTGAGCGAAGCGAAGAATCTCTCTTGTGCGAAAAGATGTAGCGCCGAGCCTTAGCTCGGCACTTTGGTTGTCTTTGGTTGTCATTCTGAGCGAAGCGAAGAATCTCTCTTGTGCGAAAAGTTGTAGCGCCTTCCGAGCGAAGCGAAGAATCTCTCTTGTACGAAAAGTTGTAGCGCCGAGCTTTACTCGTCCCGAGCGCAGCCGAGGGAGCTCGGCACGTGCCCCGGCCGGCCGGGACGCACTACACAGTTTTTTCAACAAGCTGTTAGGTGTTTATGGGACGACCTCTAGTGCCCCGGAAGGACTTACGGGCCGCTCCAGAATGGTTTCAAGCGGATTCCGGCACAGCCCGATGTGCCTGAGAAAGATGCCCTTTAGGCCGACCTCGGGTGACGCACGACGAACGGGAATCATTTCGGCCCGGAGATAGTCCGCCTGAGGCCAGTTTCCGAGAAGCGCGTCATGCAGACAAGGGGATTACTTCCGAGTACGCCGTGATCCAGGCTTAATCCCAAGGAGCAGCCGGGTGGGGGTCAAAACCTCGTGTTCACTCCCCAGTGTTCTCAGGAAAAGGAGCCGGGTGAGGTGCAGTCTTCTCAAGGGCCACCTCTCACTCCGCAATTCACCGGTACGCAATGACCAGGCGATCGAGGCCGATCTCCGGCGGCGCAAGCTCGACTCGCGCGAAGCCGGCACTTTTCGAAATGCTCTCAAGCTCTGCGAAAGTGTAAGCGTCGCCGGCAGGCGTAGTGGCCAGCATCATCATGCTGAAGGCAGCCGCGGTGGGCGGCGTAACGCGATCAGGATTGGGAACGAGTTCAGCAATTGCAGCGCGGCCGCTTGGCTTTAGCGCGGCATGCACCTTGCGCATGAAAGTGGTGCAGGTGGGAGGATCGAAATGGTGCAGGAAATTGGTGATCAACACCAGATCGTAGCCGCTGCCAAAATCGGTTTCGAAGGCGCTGCCGGGAAGCAGGTGGTAGCGATCGGCAACTCCCATTGCCTGCGCATTTTTCCTTGCGACTTCGAGCACATTCTTCCAATCGGCTGCATAGATGTGTGCGGTGGGATTCTGTTTTGCCGCGGAGATTCCGAACATGCCGTGACCGGCGGCGATATCGAGAACTTTGTGTGCCTCGCCGCCTTTGCGGAGTTCGGCAGCCATGATCTCGGCGGGCATCTGCATCAGCGGCATCATGGCCTGCGCAAACTTCACCCAGTCGGGGTTTTCGGGCTCCAGCGTTCCTTCGCCCAGCGCGGAGCCTCCCCGGCGCACGGCCTCGGTCAGCCGCGCGTGACCTTCGCGCAAGCGCGGGGTAAGCAGAAACTCAATCGCCGTGCCGATATATGCCGGCGAATGCCGGTTGAGGAATAAAGCTGAATCCGGTGCGAGAGCGTACTGCCCTCCTTCTTTGGTCAAGAAACCGTGAATGGTTAAGAAATCGCACAGGGTGCGCACGCCGCGTTCCGCGGCCTCGCAGCGCTTCGCAATCGTTGCGGCGGTAGTCTTGCCTTCGGCGATGGCGGTGAAGATTTCCAGCTCAACGGCAGCCTTCATTGCCTCAGTCTGCTCATAGGCGTTTATGGCGTTGAAGAAGCGCTCCGGAGTGGGCTGTTGATGCGGGGCTGTGGTGGCCATGGATTCCTCTCGTCGGTTCAGAGCCTCAGCAGTTTAAGTCCATTCCTGTTCTTTGGCATCCTGTATTTCTCGGCTCCAAACCGAAGGAGAAGAGCCTCTTGGGGCTCCGGCGGGCTCGCCCCAACGCAACTTGCGAACGAAGACTGCCCGCGCGGTTCTGGAGAGTAACGCACGAGGTTCTGGCCGAATCCCCGCACCAAGAGCGACTTCGCAGTAGGCCCCAGCCATAGCCGGGCACTAGAAGCTGGCTCATAAATGGGTCTAGGGGGTCGCGGCTCTTGCCCCGCATGCCCTGAGCGTGGCCGATCGAAGATTCCGGCCCTGTCGGAAAGGGAGCGAAGTCGAAGGGTCAGCCGCGACATCACAAGCCCGCAAGAAACCAGGGCTTTAGCCCCCGGGGCCAATCTCTCTCCACAGGCCTAGCAGTTTGTTGAAAATGTGTCTTTGCCTGTCATTCTGAGCGAAGCGAAGAATCTCTCTTGTGCGAGAAGTTGTAGCGCCGAGCTTTACTGGTCCCGAGCGCAGCCGAGGGAGCTCGGCACTTTGGTTGTCTTTGGTTGTCATTCTGAGCGAAGCGAAGAATCTCTCTTATGCGAAAGGTTTTCGCGCCTTCTGAGCGAAGCGAAGAATCTCTCTTGTGCGAAAAGTTGTAGCGCCGAGCTTTACTGGTCCCGAGCGCAGCCGAGGGAGCTCGGCACTTTGGTTGTCTTTGGTTGTCATTCTGAGCGAAGCGAAGAATCTCTCTTGTGCGAAAGGTTTTCGCGCCTTCTGAGCGGAGCGAAGAATCTCTCTTGTGCGAAAAGTTGTCGCGCCGAGCTTCAGCTCGGCACGTGCCCCGACTGGCCGGGGCGTGCTGTACAGTTTTTCAACAAGCTGTCAGGTGTTTATGAGACGACCTCTAGTGTAGCAGCAGACTAGGGGTTCGCGGCTCTTGCCCTGAGCGAAGTCGAAGGGTCAGCCGCGACATCACAAGCCCGCAAGAAACCAGGGCTTTAGCCCCTGAAGCCAATCTCGCTCCACGGGCTTAGCAGTTTGTTGAAAATGTGTCTTTGCCTGTCATTCTGAGCGAAGCGAAGAATCTCTCTTATGCGAAAGGTTTTCGCGCCTTCTGAGCGAAGCGAAGAATCTCTCTTGTGCCAAAAGTTGTAGCGCCGAGCTTTAGCTCGGCACGTGCCCCGGCTGGCCGGGGCGCGCTGCACAGTTTTTCAACAAGCTGTCAGGTGTTTATGAGACGACCTCTAGTGTAGCAGCAGACTAGGGGGTCGCGGCTTGAGCCGCGACATCAGAAGCCCGCAAGAAACCAGGGCTTTAGCCCCCGGGGCCAATCTCTCTCCACAGGCCTAGCAGTTTGTTGAAAATGTGTCTTTGCCCGTCATTCTGAGCGGAGCGAAGAATCTCTCTTATGCGAAAGGTTTTCGCGCCTTCTGAGCGAAGCGAAGAACCTCTCTTGTGCGAAATGTAGCGCCGAGCTTCAGCTCGGCACGTGCCCCGGCTGGCCGGGGCGTGCTGTACAGTTTTTCAACAAGCTGTTAGGTGTTTATGAGACGACCTCTAGTGCCCCGGAAGGACTTATGGGCCGCTCCAGAATGGTTTCAAAGAGATTCCGGCACAACCCGATGTGCCTGAAAAAGATGCCCCTTAGGCCAACCTACCCTGACGCACGACGAAAGGGAACGGTTCTGGCAACATGCGAGCTACTGGTTCAGGTTATTCTCAGATTGCTACCTCGAGCTACAGCCTCTAATCTGGCAGGATTCTCAGTAGAACGCTCTGGGAAGCAACCGAATGCAGCCGTGGATTGACAGACACCTAGTTGCCTATATGCGGGAGTTTCGATATAATATAATGACATTTATCCTTAATTGAATGTAATTTAGATTTGAATGGCCTCAGTATTGCCAAGCGACTGACGCAAGTCGTTGACTGTAGGTCTTCGTGGAGGTTCTCTGTTCCGAGCACGATTCGAGGCGGCGCATGAGACGTATTGTTGTCTGGGCGTTTGCAGTTTGTCTTTTCGCCACCTCTTTAGCCTTGGTGCCAAACGTCGCGATGTCCCAAGCCCAACTAGAGGACCTGCGTGGACCCAGATTGCAGACGCCTCCTCTCAAGAATTTTGACCGCCATAGTTTCCTCAGGAAGATCTTTATACCTATCCTGGAAAATCAAGGATATGAGGTGATCTCTGTCGAAGAGGGGCTAGGCTGTGATGCAGTTTCTCCTGGAAAGAAAGTAGCCACAGGGTGGAAGACGGGTGCCCTCGAGAGATTGACGTATCGAATTAGGCTCGATGAGCTGCGGCAACACAATCAGGCAAGCTACAAGATATATATAGCCCAGATACGTGTTGAAAGAAAGGAAGGCTGGGATCCTAAGTGGCTCCCCGTGACGAGTCCGGAAGGTGCAGATCCTTTCCCTTCGCTCATTCAGGCCATAAAACAGGGGATCAACCTAGTCGCGCAGGGACAATAGGAGGAGAGTCTCATGCACATCGAAAGGGTTCGAGACATTCTTGCAGTGATGTTTGTGGGAGTCTTTTTGTCAATCTTACTCGTATTGGGGATTTTACCCCCTCTTTTCAAAATCGGTGAACCCACGGTCATTCAAGAGCACGTGAGGTTCCTCGCTTCCCTCCTCACAGGGCCGGTGGGCATGATTCTCGGATTCTATTTTGGGAAGACCGTAAAGCGATCCGAAGCCAGCGGCGGGGGCGAGCACGATGTCAAGTAATGTTTTCTCGTACACATGGAGATTGAGACTCGGAGTGGCGCTCGCTTTGGGGATCTCTTGCCTGACACTGCTCGGTTTCGCCAATACGCAGAAATTCCCTCGGGCGCCTAGCCTCGAAGAGTTAATGAAGGCTCTTGGGGAGCAAGCTCAAACAGTCTCAGATCCTCTATTCCTTTTTTACTACAAATCGCTAGAGCAACATATTGCGTCTAAGGATGATGCCGCGATCGTCGTCGACTTCTACAACTTGGGTAGATTCCTGTCTATGCAAGGAAGTTTCCAGTTAGCAATCGATCTTTACAGGAAAGGAATAGAAATTGCGAATCACCTTCACGATATAAGAGCCGTTTCGGAGAACGAATTTGCAATTGCAACCGTCTATTACCGGGCCGGTCAGACCAATTTGGCGGAGGAATCCCTTCAGAATTTGCTCAAAAGGCTCCGAGCGACAGACGACCTCTTAGGGCAGGCGATAGTGCTAAACAATCTTGGGGCCATCAGGAACGATCAAGGCCGTTATGCGGATGCTCTGAAATACTTGTTCGAGAGCCTGGAAAAAAAGACCACACTTGGAAGTCTTGATGGCCAGCTTGCCACTCTGAATAACATCGGGTTCTCATTTACGGGCCTGAGGGAATATGACAAGGCGATAGAGTACGACAAGCGTACCATCGAACTCAGCCGGAAACTCAATCAACCTTTTGCAGAAGCTGCGGGATTAAACAACTTGGGGGAAACATATTTGTTGCAGGGTTTCTTAGATAGAGCTCTCGAGACATTCCAAAATAGCGCTAAGCTTGCCTCGGGGGCTGAGGACCGCTATTTGGAGGCCACAGCACTTCATAACGCTGGAAGCGTGCAGAATTTATGGGGCGAATATCAAGAAGCAGTCGGCAAATTAGAAAGAGCCCTCACTCTCCGTCGTGACATCAAGGACTTCCGAGGGCAGGGTTACACCGCCAATAATCTCGCTTTTTCATATGCGTCTAGGCAGGAGTTTGAAAAGGCATTCTCCTACCTCGAGTTGAGCCTTCAGATAGCCCGTGAACGGGAGTACAGGGATGTCGAGGCTGACGCATTGCGGAACCTCGGTAGAACCAATTTCTTCAATGGAAAATACGATGCCGCAGGTAGCTATCTGAGCCAAAGTCTTTCTCTAAGTCGCCAGATTCGAGATCGCTCCCGTGAGGCAAAAAGCCTTCGTCTTATGGGCCTCCTTTCAGAACAGCAATCGCAGAGTGAGAGGGCAATTGGTTTTCTTGAAGCCGCCCTGCGGATTCAGAGAGAGCTCGAAGAGAAATTCGAGATGACGATCACAATCTTTGAGCTTGCCAAGTCATACGCAAAGACCGGGAGGTGTTCCGAAGCCCGGAGCCTCCTCGAGGAGCTTATGCAGATTGACAAGGCTCTTTCCAATCGAAGTATACGTCAGCACCGTCAATACCTGGAATCCGAATTCACCTGCCAAGTCGCGAAGAATGAGATGAGCCGCGTCGCTTTGCCCCCTGGCGGGACGCATGTACGGCGTGGCTCCGGTAGCCAGGAAGTGCGGGATGCCGGGCAGCCATGAAGGCATTTAGTGCACAAGGCTGCGATTTGGGCACGCCTCATTATGCGATCTCGCTGGACCGCAAATCAGCAATTTGTGGCGCAGCTTCGACGAACCCTTTCGACACGCAAGAGTCAGCGATTTGATGATAGGCCGAGTACTCGGTTTATGACCAGCAGGCCACTGCGCGTGGCGGCGCCTCTCCTCCGGCGTGGCAAATGGCGGCATAACCACCAGCACCATCAGCTGGACACTTGCTGTGCAACAGCTACAACACAATTGGCAAGGAATTCTAGGTAACTTTGATTTGGCGTGGCCGTCTGCCTGAGCAGGAAACGACCGGGTCCCAGCCTGTGGGCCACACCAAGCCTCCGCTGCACGAGCGCGCCAAACTTGTTCCGCGCATCTACTGAGCGATGCGCGATGCAATTTCTGATGGTCCGCATGTCATTCAATTCGAGGAAGGCCGCACGAATCGGGGTTGCGTATGGTCGACCCCCACTGAAAACTAATGCGGCTCGCTCGATTACGACATCCGGGTCAGTCCAGTCTGCGTACCGGAGCCTTGGGCCGATGATCAGCTCCCGCGCGTGTTCAATGTTTCGCGGCTTCACGTAGCATTTCGGTTTTGAGCCAGAACCGCAAGGAGCACCGCACATAAAGCGGATGAAGGATTCTTCCAGAAACATTTCCCAGGATGAATACACTCGTAGGTAAACCAACTCGGCGATCTGTTCGAGTTGGAAAAATGGTGTACCGCGCCTCCTTACCGAAGCCAGGAGCGAGACGGATTGATTGACGTGTCTGAGAAAATCGCTATAGACGGCTGTGACGCTAGGAGGAGGCATACCGCGCCGCAGATATCAAGACAAGAAAGTTACACCATGGCCTGCTTAATCGCTTCGAGAATGAACCTATGCCGGGTGCGCCGTGGTCCGATGTTGTCAGTTTGACGGGCCGAAGCCTCGATAAACTTCAGATATTTGCGTGAGGGTATCTCTGCTCGCAGTTCGTCGCTTAGGCGCCTAAGGGCACGACGCACGGATGCATACGAATTTGCTGGCATCTTGCGCCGGTGCCCAGATCCTCCGGGCAGCCCATGCAATAGGTCGTAGACCACGCAAAAGAGACTGTAGAAAAGAGCCTTCTTGTGGAACTCCGTAACGCGCAACTGGTCGCCCATGAGTGAATCTATTTTTTCAATGCAGGACTCGAATTCTCTCCGGATTCTTTTCGCCTGTGGAAATTCGTCATCGTGCCGTTTGTAAAAGGTCTCCAGACTTTTCTTTTTATCCTGCAGGCCATCAAGCATGGCCACGACAAGCTCAGACGTTAGCTCGGCCTCGCCCATGCGAACGATGTTACGGTCGGACAGGATGGAATTGCTCCTCCAAAACTCAAGATGGTCCTGACCCAGCTTGAAGACGAACTGCTTGAAGCTGCCAAAGTATTTGGCGTTTAGTTTTTCCTGGGCATTAAGTGGGAGTGTGTAAGAGTTGATCCTTGCGAAAGTGCGAAAGACATCTGCATCATCGGCTCCGACAAGCAGGACCACGGAAAAGGGATAGTTCAAAACCTGTTTCTTCAATGTCTCTGGCAATTCACTGAATCTCTTTCCGGCTATTTCTTCGTTATGGGTCTTTAGGACGACCAACTCGTCCTCGAGGAAGTCTAGAATTGCCTGCAACCTCTGTTGCCCGTCAACTACCTCCCGGACAGTCTTCCTCTTCGAAACATCGAGAATCTCTCGCATGTAGACCGGCGGGACAGGAAAGGACCTGACGATCGTATCAATTAGAAATGATCTTGCCTTCTTGTGCCAAACCAGGCGGCGCTGGAACTTAGGCTGGAGCAGCAGCTCGTCCCTTCGGTCCCAGGAAAGGAAATCGTTGACCGTGTACAGGCGCTGCTGGTGGGGTTCCATGAGCATATCCCTTTCTACGAAGGCTCGAGTCTCAACAAATTTGCGCGGATTGTAGCATGAGGAGGATTCAAGAAACCGATTGACAGAAAATTCTGGCGCTGGTCTCCGGAACAGGGGTTGGCTCGCCGGAGTAGACCGATTCAAAGGGCCTCGCATTGCTGCTCTCAGAAGAGCTTGCAAGACCTGCGGCTTGAGTTGGCTTTGTTCGCTGGGTCAAAACCACACGCTTAGGACACACCGGTTTTCTCAGCAGTGTAAGAAACTATGGCTCGGGTGGGCTGGGCGAATCGCCGCACCAACGAGAGTCTTCAGGGGCTTTTCGGCTTCAGGCCGAGGACGGTCATGACTTTTTTCAAGTCGTTCCAGACCTCGCCCTTGGCGGCGGGATTCCTCAACAGGTAGGCAGGGTGGTAGGTGGCCAGCAGGCGCGCGCCGCGGAAGTCGAGCCACTGCCCGCGAAACTGCGAAATGGATTTGTGCGTGCCCAGCAGCGTCTGCGCGGCCACGTTGCCCAGGCAGACGATCACCTTGGGCGCGATCACGGCGATCTGCCGCAGCAGAAAAGGCGAGCAGGTGGCGATTTCGTCCTTTTCCGGGAGACGGTTCTCCGGCGGGCGGCACTTGATCACGTTGCAGATGTAAACGTCTTCGCGCCGCAGGCCCATGGCCTGGATCATCTGCGTGAGCAACTTCCCGGCGCGCCCGACAAAGGGGATCCCCTGCAAGTCTTCGTCGTGCCCCGGTCCTTCGCCGACGAAAACCAGCTCGGCCGTCGGACTTCCCACTCCGAAAACAATGTTCGTGCGTTGGCGGTGCAGCCGGCAACGCGTGCACTCGCCGATATCTTCGCGAATGCGCTCGAGCGTATCGCCGGCGACGCGCTCGACGGCCTCGAACAGCGAGGGCCCTTGCACGATGGGCAGCGTCGGGATGCGCGCCGGGGGCGGGCCGGCCGAGCGCCATGCCGCGGGGGCCGGCGCGGGGGGCGGTTCAGGTTCGGTGCGGCTTGTCGGGGCGGTAGTGCGCTGGCGATAGAAGGAGCGCAGGCCCAGGTCGTCGTAGTAGCGCAGCCAGGCTTCGAGCTTTTCGCGTGTCTCCTGGTTCATCGCGTTGGGTGTGCGGCGGACGCCTCTCGCGAGCCGCGCCGCAGGTGTAGGACTTCGTCGAGCACGCGATTGGCCACCTCGAACTTGCTCATCCGCGGCAGCGCAAGCTCCCGGCCGTCGCGCGTGAATAGCGTGACGATGTTCGTCTCTTGGTCGAAGCCGGCGCCATCCTGGCCGACGTCGTTGGCCACGATCAGGTCGGCGCGCTTCGCGCGCAGCTTCTCGCGCGCGTGTTCGGCAACCCGATCGGTCTCCGCGGCAAACCCCACCAGGATGCGGTCGCCCTTCTCGCGCGCCAGGTCGGCGAGGATGTCGGGTGTGGGCTCGAGTTCCAGCGTCAGGTGGCCCGTGCCGCGCTTGATTTTCTTGCTGTGCGGCGCGACGGGGCGATAGTCGGCTACCGCCGCTGCCTTGATAATCACCGTGCAGCCGTCGACGCGTTTGAGCACGGCGCGATGCATCTCCTCGGTGCTGCGCACGGAGATGCGCTCCACGCCTGCCGGCGGCTCCAGCGCCGTCGGCCCGCTGACCAGAATCACGCCGGCGCCGCGGCGCTGCGCCGCGTCAGCCAGCGCGTAACCCATCTTGCCCGACGAGCGATTGGTCAAAAAGCGGACGGGGTCGAGGTCCTCGCAGGTCGGCCCGGCGGTGACCAGAACGGTTTCGCCGTCGTAGTCGTGCCGGATCACCAGCACCTCGCAGACCGCCCGCGCGATGGCTTCGACGCCGGCCAGCCGGCCCGGCCCGGTCATCCCGCAGGCCAGATAGCCTTCGTCCGGCTCCACCACGCGCACGCCGCGGGCGCGGAGCATGGCGAGGTTTTCCTGGGTGGCCGGGTGCTCCCACATATTCACGTTCATCGCCGGTGCCACCACTACCGGCGCCAACGTCGCCAGGTACAGCGTGGTCAGGAAGTCGTCCGCGATGCCGCGGGCGAGCTTGGCCAGCACGTTGGCGGTGGCCGGGGCCACCACCAGCAGGTCAATGCGCTGCGCCACAGCGATGTGCTCGATGGCGCTTTCGACGTTCGCCGGCGCGCCGGCCGCGTCGCCGAACATCTCGGTGATCACTTTTTGGCCGGTCAGCGCGGCGAAGGTCAGCGGCGCGACGAACTCCTGCGCGCTCCGCGTCATCACCACCTGCACCTCCAGCCTCTCCTGCTGGAGCCGCCGCACCAGTTCGGCCGCCTTGTAGGCGGCCACGCCTCCGCAGACGCCCAGCGCGATTCTCATGGCTTGCGCGGCGCGCTAGGACTTGCGCCGCTTTCCTTCCTTATCTTCCGCCCCTGCGGGCGGCTCGGGGAGCTGGTATTCCAGCAGCGACTTGTCCAGCTCTTCCATGGCGATGCGGGTGGGCTTATGCGAGCGGGGATGGTCGAACAGCGGGTGCGCCCCGGCCATCAATTGGCGAGCGCGCCGCGCGGCCACCACCACATACGCGAATTTACTTTCCGGTGCCTGGCTGAGAACCGTCATCGGGAAGAGCCTCCAAAGGAGTCCAGAATCTTGCGGACCTGCGCTTCGTTCTGGCCGCGACGGCAGCGCCCCGCGGTGGCGATGGCCTGCACCTCGCGCCCGGCGCGCTCCAGATCATCGTTCACAACGATGTAGTCGTAATCGGAGAAGCGCTGCATCTCCTGCCGGGCGCGCTCCAACCGCCGGGCGATTTCTTCTTCGGAATCCTGGCCGCGGGCGCGGATGCGTCGCTCCAGCTCGGCCCGCGATGGCGGCACGATGAAGATGGCCACCGCCTCGGGCAGCTTTTGTTTCACCTGCGCCGCGCCCTGCACGTCAATTTCCAGCACCAGGTCCAGGCCCTTGCGCCGCGACTCCTCGAGCCACTTCTGCGGCGTCCCGTACCAGTGCTTGCCGAACACTCGGGCGTACTCCAGGAACTCGCCCTTCTCAGCCATGCGCTCGAATTCGGCTTCGGAAACAAAATCATACCATTTTCCGGGAGTCTCCGTGGGCCGCGGCGGCCGCGTGGTGCGCGAGATCGAAAACATCGTCCCGGGAAGCTCCAGGATTTTGTGCACCAACGTGGACTTGCCCGAACCCGAGGGTCCGGACACGATCAAGACCAGCGGCGGCGCGTCGGGCATCTTCACTCGACGTTTTGCACCTGCTCGCGGAGTTTTTCGATCTCGGACTTGACCTCGAGCGCCAGGTCGGTGATGGCCAGCCCCTCGGCCTCGATCCCCGGACTCTTCGAGAGCATCGTATTGGCCTCGCGCTGCATCTCTTGCAAAAGAAAATCGAGCTTCTTGCCCAGTTCGCCGTCTCCGGTCAGTAGCTTCTGGAACTGCTCGACGTGACTCCGCAGTCGCGCGAGCTCTTCACTGATGTCCCCGCGCTCGGCCAGCAGCGCCGCTTCCTGCGCCAGGCGCGCCGGATCGAGCGCCATATCCCCCAGCAGTTCTTTCACCCGCGCTTCCAGCCGGCGGGCGTACGCCGGGCGGCTGCCCTCGGCGAGCGTGGCAATGCGCGCCGTGTTTTCGGCGATGCACTCGAGCCGCCGGCCCATCTCCTCGGCCAGCAGGCGCCCCTCGGACCGCCGCATCTCTTCCAGCCGCGTGAGGGCGTCTTCCAGGCAAGCCGCCACCTGCGTCGCCAGGCGCTCCTGATCCTCTTCGCGGAGCGCTCCGCCGGGCGCCCCGGCCGCGGCGATGACGCCGGGGAGGCGAAGCACGGCCACCAGGTCGGGCTCGCTCTTCGCGCCCAACTGCTTGCGCAACTCCTCGGCGGCCTTCAAGTAGGCTTCGGCCAGCGCGCGATTCACCTGCACGGCCGCAGGCCCAGCCGGTTCGAAATGCAGCGTGACGTCAATGTGCCCCCGGCGGATGCGTTCCCGCACCACCTGGCGGATGTGCGGCTCGAACCCCTCAAAGCCCTCGGGCAGGCGCAGGTGCAGGTCCAGGAAGCGGTGGTTCACGCTGCGCAGACTGACGCGCAGCGACCAGCCATTCTGCTCCACGCGCGCCTGCGCGAACCCGGTCATGGATTTGGGCCAATGCGCGGTCATGGCTACCCGGGCGCCGCGGGCGAGGGCGCGCTCTCGGCGTCGGCGAATTGCAACTCGTAAAGGCGCGCGTAAGTGCCGCCCTGTGCCAGCAACTCCTGATGCGTGCCGGTCTCGCGGATCACGCCGTCTTCGAGCACGACAATTTTATCCGCGCGGCGAATCGTGGACAGGCGGTGCGCGATCACAAACACGGTGCGCCCGGTCATCAGGTTGGCCAGCGCGCGCTGGACCAGCAGCTCCGACTCGGAATCGAGCTCCGAGGTCGCCTCGTCCAGGATCAAGATCGGCGAATCCTTCAGCAGGGCTCGGGCAATGGCCAGTCGCTGGCGCTGCCCGCCGCTCAACCGCTGGCCGCGGTCGCCCAGCATGGTCTGGTAGCCCTGGGGCAGCTCGAGGATGAAGTCATGCGCCAGCGCCGCCCGGGCGGCCTCGAACACGCGCGCTTCGGGCATCTCCGGCCGGCCGTAGCAGATATTGTTCCACACCGTGTCGTTGAACAGGATGGTCTCCTGGGTGACGATGGCGATCTGCTCGCGCAGCGAACGCAGGGTGACGTCGCGCACATCGATGCCGTCAATGCGCAATGCGCCCAAGCTCACCGGATAGAACCGCGGCAGCAGGTTGACCAGCGTGGTCTTCCCCGCCCCGCTGGAGCCTACAATGGCCACCACCTCGCCGGCGCGCGCGCTCAGATCGATGCCGCGGAGGACCGGCGGAGCGGAATCGTACGCGAAGCTGACCCCTTCGAACTCCACGCCGCGGGAGAACGCCGGCAGCACCCTTGCGCCCGGGGCTTCGGCCTCCTCTTCTTCCAGTGCCAGGTAGGCGAACACCTGCCGGCTGGCGCCGAGGGCGAGTTGATAGTGTTGGTAGATGGCGCCGAGGCTCTTGACCGGCTCGTACGCTTTGAACAGAGCGTACACAAAGGTGAAGAACGCGCCGACGGTCATCACCTGGTTGCGGATCTGGTCGCGGGCGTACATCAGCACCATGACGAAAACAAGCGCGCCGAGGACCTCCATCAGCGGCGAGGTCACTACATACGCGCTCAGCCAGCGCAAGTTCTCGCGCATCAGCCGCCGCGCCGTCGCCCGGAACTTCTGGATTTCAAAGTTTTCCATCCCGAACGCTTTCACCACGCGGTTGCCGCTGATCGTTTCCTGCAAGATGTGGCTGAGCTCTCCCAGCCGCGACTGGCTGCGCTCCACCGACCCCCGAATCCGCTTGCCCAGCTTCCCCACCGGCCAGATCACCAGCGGCACGAACACCGCCGAGCCCACCGCCAACTTCCAGTTGATGAGCAGCAGCACGAGCACCAGGAAGAACAGCGTAAATGCCTGCCGGAAGAAATCGGAAAGCCATTCCGAGAATGCGCTGCGCACCCGCTCGACGTCGTTGATCACCGCCGACATCATCCGCCCGGTGGGGTTGTGCTGGAAGAATCCGATCGGCTGGCGGACCAGCTTGCCATAGACCTGATTGCGCAGGTCCCGGATGGCTGCCTGGCCCACGTACTGCACCAGCATGTTGCCGCTGAACTCGGCGAGCGCCTTGGCCAGGAATACGACCACCAGCGAGATGGCGAAGACGGTCCAGACGTAATGGATGCGTTGCGGAAAAAACGCGTTCAAATAGATGACCGGCCCGCCGAAGGGCAGCTTCACCAGCGGCAGGCTCGGGTCGGCCACCGCCGGGTTGAGCACGCGGTCCACCGCCGGAGTGATCATCAGCGCGATCAGGCCCTCGGACAGCCCCACCAGGGCCAGCAGCACCACCGCCACCGCCAGCCGGCCGCGGTACTTCCGGACATAGCCCAGCAGGCGCCCGAAATCGGCCGGCAAGTTCACGGACAAGCTTCCCCCCGCGGCCCCACCCGGCCGCGCAAACCCGTTACGCTACGAACGCACTGCGCCATTGTCAAGCGGCTTACTTCTCCAGATCGCGGTGCACCACTTTCGCCGAGATTCCGCGCCGCCCGAGCGCCCGGCGAACCGCTTCGGCCAACATCACCGAGCGGTGGCGCCCGCCGGTGCAACCCAGCGCGATGGTCAGATAGCTTTTTCCCTCGCGAATATAGTGCGGGATCAAATAGGCCAGCAGGCCTTCGATCCGCCGCAGGAACTCCCCGGTCTGCGGAAACGCGCGGATATAGCGCGCCACGCGCGGGTGCCGGCCCGAGTGCCGCCGCAGATGGGGCACGAAGTGCGGGTTGGGAAGGAAGCGCACGTCGAAGACCAGGTCGGCATCGGCGGGGATGCCGAAGCGGTACCCAAAACTCACCAACGAGACCAGCAGCGGGCGCCGGTTGGGGTTCTTGAACCGCTCGGTAATGAACTGGCGCAGCTCGTGGACGTTGAACTTGGTCGTGTCAATCACCACATCGGCCAGCTTGCGGATCGGCGCCATCAGCTCGCGCTCGCGCCGCAGGCCGTCGCGCACCGGCCGATCATGCCCCAGCGGGTGCGGCCGGCGCGTCTCGCTGAACCGGCGCAGCAGGGCATCGTCGCTGGCCTCGATGAACACCAGCTCGGCGGGCCGCTCGCGCCGCAGCTTGCGGTAGATGGCCGGCAGCCGCTCGAGCTGTGCGCCTTCGCGGGCGTCCACCAGCAGCGCGGCGCGCTCCACCTCGCCGCTGCCGTGCATGTGCAGCTCGCTGAATGCGGGGATCAGGTCCACCGGGAGGTTATCCACGCAGTAGAAGCCCAAGTCTTCGAAGGTCTTCAGCACCGTGCTCTTGCCGGAGCCGCTCAGGCCGGTGAGGACCACCAGTTGCCCGGCGCCGCGCGTCGTCTGCTGCTTCACAGCCCGGCGCGCCTAGGCCTTCACCCGGCGCTGGTGGGTGCTGGGGATGCGCAGGTCTTCGCGGTATTTGGCCACCGTGCGGCGCGTCACGTGGATGCCCGCTTCGTCCAGCCGCTTGGCGAGCTGGTCGTCGGTGAGCGGGTGGGCGGTATCTTCTTCCTCAATCATCTTCTTCACCAGCCGCTTCAGCGTCAGCAGCGACATCCCTCCCCCATGCGGGCCGTTCACCGACTCGGAGAAGAACGACCGCAGCTCCAGCACGCCCTGGGAGGTATGGGCATACTTGCTGGCCACCGCCCGGCTGACCGTCGAGGGATGCACGCCCACCTCTTCGGCCACTTCCTTGATCATCATCGGTTTCAGGTGGTCGGCGCCCTGGTCCAGATACTCGTGCTGGCGCCGGATAATGGCCTGGCACACGCGCAGGATGGTGTGCTTGCGCTGCTCGATGTTTTTCAGCAACTGGATGGCGGCGCTGAAGCGCTCCTTGACGTAGTTGCGCACCTCGCGGTCGGCGGCGTCCCGCGCAAGCAGCCGGCGGTACACCGGGCTCAGGCGCAGCTGCGGCAGGTCGTCCTCGTTCATGAACACTTGCCACTCGTCGTCCACCTTGCGGAAATAGACGTCGGGCTCAACCAGCCGCGGCTCGGTCTTGTTGTAGCGCAGCCCGGGGCGCGGGTCGAGCTTCTTGATCACGTCCACGGCTCGCTTCACCAGCTCCACCGGGCGGTTCAGCGCCCGGGCGACTTCCTTGAGCTGGTTGGACTGGAGTTGCTTGAGGTGGTCGGAGACGATCTGCTGGGCCAGGGTGTTCTGCGGGTCGAGCGTGCGCAACTGGATCAGCAGGCACTCGCGCACGTCGCGCGCGCCCACGCCCAGCGGGTCGAACTCCTGCACCACCGCCAGGGCCTCCTCCACGTCCTCCATCGAGTAGCGGCCGTTCTGGGCGATTTCTTCCAGGGTCATGGGTTGGCCGTCGGCCGTCAGGTAGCCGTCCTGGTCGAGGTTGCCGATGATCGTCTCGGCAATTTCGCGCACCGTCTCGCTGCAAACGGTGACGCTCAATTGCCAGGCCAGGTGGTCGGAGAGGCCCTCGGGCGACGACAGGAACTTGTCGAACGACGGCCGCTCGATCTGCTCGCGCTCGCGGTGGTCGGCGCCCGCGCCGCTGTCCAGGTATTGGTTGAAGAACGAGGCGATGTCGAACTCGTCGAACGGATTCGCCGCCTCGGTCTCCGGCACTTTCTCGGTCTCTGCCTTGACGAAGGCTTCGTCGCTGTAGTTTTCGCTCACCACGCCGTCTTCGCTCAGCTCTTCCAGCACCGGGTTGGCGATCATTTCCTGGTTGATCATCTCGCGCAGCTCCAGCCGGTTCAGCGCCAGCACGCTGACCATCTGGACCAGGCCGGGCGTGAGGATCTGCTTTTGCGCGACCTTGAGGTGAAGTTTGGGTTGGAGCCAGTTCATGGTTTGACGTGGCGCGTCCTGCCGCGCGGCCTCAGTTCAGCCGGAAATGGTCTCCCAGGTACACGCGGCGCACCTCCGGGTCGTTGCTCAGTTCCCCGGGAGTGCCAGCGCGGAAAATCTTGCCGTTGTTGATGATGTAAGCGCGGTCGGTCACGCTCAGTGTTTCGCGCACATTGTGGTCGGTCACCAGCACGCCGATGCCCGCGGCGCTCAGGTCGGCGATGATTCGTTGGATGTCCACCACCGTCAGCGGGTCGATGCCGGAGAACGGTTCGTCGAGCAGCATGAACGCCGGCTCCAAGACCAGCGACCGGGCAATCTCCAGCCGCCGGCGCTCCCCGCCCGAAAGCGTGTATGCCCGGTTGTAGCGCACCGTTTCCAATCCCATCGGCGCCAGAAGCTCCTCCAGGCGGTCGCGCTGCTGCTCCGGGGTGAGCGGCAGAGTCTCCAGCACCGCCAGCAGGTTTTCCTCGACCGTTAGTTGGCGAAAGACCGAAGGCTCTTGGGGAAGGTAGCTGATGCCGCTGCGGGCCCGAAGGTACATGGGGAGGTCGGTGATGTCGTCGCCATCCAGGAGCACGCGCCCGGAGTCCGGCCGGGCCAACCCCACCAGGATGTAAAAGGTCGTCGTTTTGCCCGCGCCGTTGGGTCCCAGCAGCCCAACCACTTCGCCCTGTCCGATCTCCAAGTCGACATCATCGACGACCATCCGACCCCGATACGACTTGCTGACATCCACGGCTTGAAGCTTCGGCATACCGCATTCATTTCTCGACCCGGTGTCTCGTCAGCGTGCGCGATCCTTCCTCAGAATCGACGATAATCGTATCATCCGCATAAAAGAAGGTCAATTGACGCCCCGTGGTTGTGCCGCGTGAGGCATCGTAGAGCGTGGGCCGCCCGCCGGAAAGCACAAACTTCCCTTCCACGGCGAAGTACTCGGCGCGCTCGGAGGCGCCGCGCCGGCCGCCCTGGCGCACCGTCACCCCGCCCGTGGCCACGGCGCGCGTCAGTTGTTGCGCGCCGGCTGCGGCGCCGGGTCCGGCAGCGCTCCCCGGGGCGCCGCCCGCGGGAGACTCTGCGGAGGAAAAAAACGCCTCCAGCGCCCGCGAGGTAATCTGCGCCCGCCGGGAAACCGCATTCACGCCCTGCTCCAGCCACGCGCGCGCTTCTCCGCCCCAGTAGGTCATCGTGCCGGCGCGCACCCGCCAGGCGTCCGGCTCCGCCGGTTTTTCCTTGTTGGCGGGACTCGATTTCCCCGGCGCGCCGGAAGCTTGTGGGAACACAGCCAGGACGTTTCCGCGGGCGTTCAGCAGCCGGGCATCGCGCACCAGTTCGATGGAATCGCCTTCGATTACCGCATCGCCCTGCCACAGCCGCGCGCGGCCGGAATAGACGGCGCGGCCGGTCGAGGAGTTGGCCAGCAGGCGGTCGGAAGAGATGTGCGCCGGCTCCGGAGCAAGGGTGACGATGGCGTTGCGCCCGCGCGAGCTGTCGGTCGAGCGCACGTCGCCTTGTGCGCTGATCTCGCCGGTGCGTTGCACGAACCAGACCGACTGCGCCGTGGTTCGCGTGGTGGGATCGGCGAGCACGACCCCGCCCGTCAACGTGACACGGTCGGCGGCGCGCTCGTAGCGCGCTCGGTCGGCTTGACCCGTGCGGTCGCCTTCGCGCAACTGCACGTTGCCGCTCTGCTCCATCTCCGCCCAGCCGCCGCCCGCCCCGAACTTCGCGGCCAGCTCCCGCGAGGTGGTCACCTGCGGCGGCCGGCCGGGCCATTGCCGCACCACCTCCACTGCGTCGCGCGCCGTGAGGCTTTTCATCTCGCCTCGCTCGCCGAATTGCGCGAACAACTGCCGGCCCCGGAAACGCGTCACTTGCCGCGCGCTCTTTCCTCCCGCAGCACTCGGCCCCTCGAGCTCAACTGTGGCGGGAGCCAGGGTCTCGGCGCGGTCGAGCCGGCGCTCGCCGGTCTTTGCTGCCGCGGCGAACGTGAGCCGCAGGGCGGCGGTCTCCAGCCGGCGTGATTCGCCGCCCGGTTGCGCTGGAATCGCCTGTGCGAGCACGTGGCCGCGGGCCGTCACCTCTCGCGGCTGGCTCTCCCGCGGAAGCAACTCCACGTCCAGTTGGTCGGCTTCCAGGCGCTCTTCGCCCGTCGAGGCTTTCCTACTGCCGCGGACGTTGCCCTTGGCCAGCAGCCGCTCCGTCCATCCGGCGCGGTGGAAATGGGCGACCAGCTCGTTGGCGGCAAGCGACTCCTGCTCGGCGGGCTGCGTCGCGCGCAGCTCCGGTTGGCCGCTGCCTCCCGAGCGGGCCATCAGCCGCTGGGCGCGCAAATCGGCGTCGAGCTCAAGTGCCAGCTCCCCGGCGGCTAACTCGCGTCGCCCTTGCCGGCCGCGCACTGGCCCGGCCAGCCGCAAGGTGTGGGTGTCACGGCGATATTCCAGGCTGTCGCCGGTGAGCGCAACGGGCTCGGCTGAGCCGCCCGAAGCCTCCTGGTTCTGCATCCGCAGCGTCAGTTCGACGTTGCGCTGCAACCGCAACCAGCCGTCACGCGAGCGGTACACCACGCCGGCGCCGCGACCTTCGCCATCGGGAAAGCGGAAGACCACCGGCTGATCGGTGCGCGCCTCGCCCGATTCGCGGTCGAACGACACTTGGCTGGTGGCGATGTGGATCACCCGCTCGCCGGGACGCTGCTGCGCCTCTTCCGCGCTTTCCAGGTCAATCTGCACCTCGCCGGCGCAAACGATGCGGCCCGTGGCCGAGAGATAGTCGCAGGCCTGCGTGTGGAAGTTGTCGAAGCGTTGCCCGGTGCGGCCGTAGATGGTGATCCAGACGTCTTCGAGCAGGTTGCGGTTGCCTTCCTTGAATTCGGTGGCGCGCGAGGCGCGCACGGTAAATAGCGTGCGCTCCTGCTCGACCTTGGAGAACGAAAACCCCGCCGAGCGCTGCTGCACGGTCGGCGGCACCGCCGGCGGCGCCTTTTGTTCGGCCAGGTGAGCCTGCCAGGCGCGAACCCCGTAGATGCCGGCGACGATGGCCGCAAGCACCAGAGCGGCGAAGGCGGCAGTGCGGGCATAGCGCGCGGCTTGGCTTGTGCGCATCGGTTCGCGTGTCTCGGAGCGGCCCACGCAGGCGCGGCCCGCGCCCGCATCGTCTCCGTGTAGCGCCCGCCTTTAGGCGGGCACGGCTCCTTAGAGGCCGAGTATAGGCGACGGGTTGGCGCCGAACAACTGGCCGGCTGGCCCGGCCGCGAAGTAGAGAGACGAATCTGGGCGTTGGGTGCCCCACGCGCCTGTCATTCTGAGCGCATCCGACCAGGATGCGCGAAGAATCCCCCAGCAGCCTTCAAGCACAGCGTGGCACTGGCGCATCCGCCGTGTCCCGAATCCGCTCTCGCCTGCCATTCTCCCCGGACTCGTGGCCCGGCCGCGAAGTACGCGGACGAATCTGGGTGTGGGGTGCGCCACGCGCCGGTCTTACGCGTGGGGTCTTTCGTCCTGTGGTTCTTCCACGTCGGGCTTTTGACTTCGTTGGGTTGGCTTTTGGTTTTGTCCTTCTCAGCTTTCCATCTGCCCGCTATTTGCCCTTGCGCAAGGCAATCCGTTTCTTCTTGACGTCTACAATGTGCGTTTGATGTAACGTTCCGATGTCACGCTCGGAAACTTCCACGGGAACGACAGCATGTCCTTTACTGATGGCAACAGGGGTGACACTCTCCAGCGTTGAACCTAGCGGCTTGCCGACTGCAATAATCTTTCCCCGTCGGTCATACCAGACGTGTAAGTTGATATTCGCCATGGTGGCACCTCCCTAAGTGCCCAGTGTTTGCCGGAACCGGGCGAGTTGACAGCTGATATACGGTTGGGGCCCCACCGAGTGATTCGTTACGTTCAACAGACGCCCTACTGTTCCATCCACGTGAGGCCCAGTATCGCCAATCGTCAATTGGGCTTTTACGTCCACCGCACCAGGTGGAACATTGGAAGACAATGCGGCGGTAATGCTGTACGTAACGAATTCATCGGTTCCATATCCATGGATCCAAACGCCCACCGTCTCGTTAGGAGCGATGTGGGTCCATTCGTATACTTTATTGGCGGCTCCCATGACATTCTCCTTGCGCGCCGTTGCGGCGTTTCCCTCTAGCACTCACACGGACAAGCATCTGCATGGTTGCGCGAGCGAAAAGAGAAACTACCCGGGCAGCGGCTCACTGTCACATTCCGTACGCGCATATTCTAAATTCAAATACGATAAACGTCCATTAAAATATACTTAAAAGTTAGTTAAGGCGTCTGTGTCTCTGAGCACGATCAATGCGACTACGCTCGTCTCAGTGTAGCGCCCGCCTTTAGGCGGGCACAGCTCCCCGCCCTCGCCTGTCATTCGGGGTCCGGACCTTGTCGGAGCGAAGCGAGGAATCTCCCCATTGGTGGTCATTCTGAGTGCATCCGACCAGGATGCGCGAAGAATCCCCCAGCAGCCTTCAAGCACAGCGTGGCACTGCCGCATCCGCCGTATGCCTGATCCACCCGCGCCTGTCATTCTGAGTCCCGACCTTGTTGGGATGAAGAATCTCTCTTGCCGGCGTCAATCTGAGGGGAGTCGAACGCACGACTAGGGGATTATCGGTACTTGCGCCAACGGCCGGAAATCATGGTCCAGGTCTGCGAAGCCGTGCGGCATGCGCATCAACGCGGCCTGATTCACTCCGATCTCAAGCCGGGTAACATCCTGGTGGATGAGGCGGGCCAGCCCAAGATTCTCGATTTCGGGTCGCGGCGGGCGCTTCAACGCCTGCATGGACTCGACTGCTGTTGCTGCTACAGCGCCGACGCCATGTAGCCCTGGCTCCGCTTCAGCGTTCATCGCGAACGCCTTGGCTTGCTGCACAGGAGATTACTTTTTCCGTTTGTTCCCTTCCAGATTCTCCTCGATCGCGTTAAGTTCCTTCTTCACCTCCTCGAAGGCCATCCTCACCGCGTCTTTGAAATCCGCCAGACCTTTAGCGATGCGATCCAATTTTGCGTCCAACTTGATTATCTCTTTCTTGATTTCTTTCAGTCCAACCCGAGGCGGTGGCGGAGGTGGCAGTCCGGGATCAAATGGATCATCCACAGCTTTCTTGAAGTGATCGTTGGCCTCATCGAACTTGTCCAGCGCCTTCTTAGGAAGTGTCCCCATGGAACCTCCCCCGTCTCAGTGTGACGTGTGTTTGCGCATAGCCTCGACAAACGGTCAACCCGGCTTCGTGCCGCATAAGCCGGAATTTCCGTTGTTGCTTCTTAACCGACCAATAATATACATCCGACCGACTCTGAATGCAATTGTCCGCTGGGGTCCTGCCTGTGGAGCGACGGCTGGCCCGGCCGCGAAGTGGGGAGACGAATCTGGGTGTTGGGCGCCCCACGCGCCCGTCATTCTTGCTCAGTTGTAGGGGCGCTGCTCGCTGCGCCCCACCATCTCCGTGTAGCGCCCCCCGCGCCTGTCATTCTGAGCGCATCCGACCAGGATGCGCGAAGAATCCCCCAGCAGCCTTCAAGCACAGCGTGGCGCTGCCGCATCCACCGTCTGTCTGATCCGCCCTCACCTGTCATTCTGAGC
>Ga0209515_10000507_pt1 | contig 69948 bp, 51 predicted proteins | sample Subgroupgradi54m_FD_187454 | JGI IMG/M metagenome (GOLD analysis project Ga0209515, IMG submission 187454) | Subsurface groundwater microbial communities from S. Glens Falls, New York, USA - GMW60B uncontaminated upgradient, 5.4 m (SPAdes)... ...
GTTTTCTTGGTCATCGAAAGCCTCGACGTAACCAGGGCAGGAGGACGGACCGCCGCGGGCAAGCCATTGATCGAACTGAATGTTCGTGTGGTCACCTTCTTACGGCCAGACCCCTCAACCCAGAGGGAATCATGACGAAGAAAACCAAGGGGTGGCTTGCCGCTCTCCTGTGCGCGACATGGGCAACACTTGTGATTTTCCAAGCCCTGAATCAACCCTCTCCTGAGCGAGTACCACTGAAGTTCAAATCCGGCCAGGCTCAAGGCATCGCCGGAAAACCAGCGCAGGGATCCGATAATCCCTTCACCGTACGACTCGCCAGAGCCAAAACTCATGAGTTGCCTCACCTGCCATCGCACAACATCTTTGCGCCGCTTGGCACTCCCCCGCCGGAAGACAGCACCTACCAGATGAAGAAACACACGGTTTCTAATCAGGTGAAACCTCCTCAGTCACCCAGTCCTGTGCCAATCGTGGCGAAACAGGCCGCGCCACCATCGGAGCAAGAGATCGCCGTCCAACGAGCCGTCCAACAGGCAGAGATGGCTCGACTGGAGGCGGTGCGCGAATTGGGAACGTTTCGATTCTTGGGATTTCTTGAGCAGAACGGGGTCGCGCAAGCCTTCCTTGCGCGGGGAAATGAAATCTATGTCGTGGCGAACGGTGCTGCCGTAGATGGCAGATATGTGGTCACTGTTCTCGACACATCATCCGTCAAAATTCGCGCCACGAGTACGGGAGTAGAGGCAACCATCGGCAAGTCTGATCGAGAGTCAATGCCTTAGCGTGCCGTCATCCCGGCACGCACTGACCAGCCAGCTCATGATCACGCTGATCATGACCCCACTATTGCTGGGCATTTGCAAGTCGGTGCTCTGAATCTATGACAGGATTATCTCAGCTCCACACCCCATCTTCAGCCATTGTGCTGCATTTCCTTCATTGATGAATACTTCTAATGCACCATTGCTATTGATCAGCACCGACAGCTCGACTCTCGATCCTTCAGCATAGCTTCCTACAAGCCCGTCGATCGTGCGGCCGGCAATACGGATCTGCCGGTTAGGCCGCTTCGTCACGTCTTGAATTTCCTCTACGTGGTGGGGTGTGAGGTTGGAAATCAGATTGCCGAATCGATCAACGTGGACGATCTCTCCCACCAAGGCCTTGGCCTTCCATTTTGGCTTCGAAATCGTGAAAGTCTTGTAATCGTCGATAGGTCGCCCAAAGGACGCAAATGGCTGTTGCCTGCTCAGCCACGCGGCAGCCGGAGCGAAGAGATCGCGGCCATCGAAGGTGCGGCCTGGTGAAGTCAGCCGATACTCCACATTCTCAATTTCACGCACTTCCATCTCGCTGTCTTCGGCAAGGATCGGCGTCAAGAGACCGTTGTCGGGAGCCAGAAAGAAGGAGTGATCGCTCTGTGCGATGAGGGGACGCCGCATGCTGCCGACGCCAGGATCGACGACAGCCACATGCACCGTGCCCTCTGGAAAGTATCGATAGCAGGATCTCAGGAGATAGGCGGCGTCTTCAACCGAATAGGGCGGCACGTGATGCGAGAGATCGACGACGGTGGCGTGGGGATTGATAGTGAGGATCACCCCCTTCATGCTCGCCACGAACCAATCTCGATCGCCGAAATCGGTCAACAGCGTGATGAGCCCAAGAGGGTGCGGCACGCTAGAGCTCCTCGAAACGGATCTCCACCACTTCGTATTCAACCATCTTGACCGGTGTCTTGACCTCGACGAAATCGCCGACACGCTTTCCAATCAGCGCCTTGCCGACCGGAGACTGAATCGAAATGCGGTTCACTTTCATGTCGGCCTCATCCTGTCCCACCAGCGTATACTCCCGCTTCGACTGTGACTCTTGTTCAATCACGAGTACCGTGGCGCCGAATACGATGGTGTCGGAGACTCGCCCGGACGTTTCGATGATGCGGGCCTCAGCCAGCTTCGACTGCAGTTCCACGATCCTCGATTCAATGAATCCCTGGCGTTCTTTGGCGGCATCGTACTCCGCATTCTCGCTCAAATCGCCATGGGCGCGCGCTTCAGCAATAGCTTCGATGTTTTTAGCACGCTCGACTTTGCGAAGACGATCGAGCTCTGCTTGGAGTGCCTCGTGCCCCTTTCTCGTAATCGGTGTCGGCATGGTCAACGACGTCCCCTATAAATGGTGGTGATATTCCTGCAGCGACCGAATGGTGAGTTCTTTCTTGAGAATCGCTTCAATGCCCATGACCGCCGCGCGTGCCCCCCGTATGGTCGTATAGTAGGCCAACCCTTTGTTTAAAGCCTCCCGGCGGATCGACAATGAGTCAGCATGTGACGATGCGTTACTCACCGTGTTCACAACCAACGCCACCTGCCCATTCTTGATATGGTCCACGATATGAGGCCGACCTTCCATGACCTTGTTCACGGTTTCCACCTGGACCCCGTGATCGCGCAAATAGGCCGCGGTGCCACTCGTGGCTTGCACGGTGAATCCCAGCCGCTGGAGCTGTCGTACGACATCCAACGCTGCAGGACGATCGCTCTGCTTCACGCTGATGAAGGCCGTGCCCCCCTTCGGCAACGGCGCGCCAGCTCCTGCTTGAGACTTCGCAAAGGCCCATCCAAAATCTTGATCGATACCCATCACTTCCCCGGTGGACTTCATCTCCGGCCCTAGGAGGACATCTACCCCTGGGAACTTATTAAAGGGAAAGACGGATTCTTTCACAGACAAGTGAACGGGAGTGGAGACCTCGATCAACCCCAGCTCCGGAAGGCTCTTGCCTACCATCGTCTTCATCGCCAGCTTGGCAAGCGGCACGCCGATGGCTTTACTGACGAACGGCACGGTGCGCGAGCCTCGAGGATTGACCTCCAGCACATAGATCGTGTGGTCTTTGATGGCAAATTGCGCGTTCATCAGGCCGACCACACCCAGTTCCAGAGCCAACGCCTTCATTTGCCGGCGAATCTCTTCGACTACTTTCTGGTCTAGCGAATAGGGAGGCAACGAGCAAGCCGAGTCCCCCGAATGCACCCCGGCTTCTTCGATATGTTCCATGATCCCGGCCACCACGACGTTTGTCCCATCTGAAATGGCATCGGCATCGATTTCTATTGCATCCGATAGATACTTGTCGATCAGCACGGGATGTTTCGGCGAGGCTTTGACCGCCGATCCCATATACTCCAGTAAGCCGGATTCGTCGTAGACGATCTGCATGGATCGCCCGCCCAGCACATACGAAGGCCGCACCATGACCGGATAGCTGATCTGCGCAGCAATTCGCATGGCCTCGTCTACGGATCGGGCTATGCCGCTCTTCGCTTGGCGAAGCCCGAGCTTATTCAAGAGATCGCGGAATCGTTCCCGATCTTCTGCCCGATCGATCGCATCAGGACTCGTGCCAAGAATTCGCACCCCGGCTTTGGACAAGGGCAGCGCGAGCTTGAGAGGCGTCTGTCCGCCGAACTGTAATACGACTCCCAATGGCTGCTCGCACGCTACGATGTTGAGAACGTCTTCCTCAGTCAACGGCTCAAAATAGAGCCGATCCGAGGTATCGTAGTCTGTACTCACGGTTTCGGGATTGCAATTCACCATGATCGATTCGATACCTTCTTCGCGAAGCGCCATGGCCGCATGGACACAACAGTAGTCGAATTCGATCCCCTGCCCGATACGATTCGGCCCCCCACCGAGGATGATCACTTTCTTCCGGTCTGTCGGGCGAGCCTCACATTCGCTTCCGTACGTCGAATACAGATACGGGGTGTGGGCTTCGAACTCTGCGGCGCAGGTATCGACTCGTTTATAGGTCACCCCTCTTCGGCCCTGACCGGCCTTGGTTCGCTGCTTCCTGACCGAGGCCGAGGTCGCACCGACGAGCTGTGCGATACGATCATCTGAAAACCCGAGTTCCTTGGCTGCCCACAGAAGCGACTCCTCAAGCACAGCGGGTTTCTCTCCCGCCTGGCCGACCAGCAAGGCTTCAAATTGCATCAGCTCCCGGATTTGCTCCAGGAACCAGGGGTCAATCTTCGTGAGGGCAAACAGGTCGTCATTGGACAGGCCAAGACGCATGCCATCCGCCAGGTGCCACAGCCGCTCTGCCAGCGGGGCCCGCAAGTGTTGGCGTACCCGCTCCAGCGATTGTTGCCGATCGAACCCTTCAGGGATTCCACGATCCAATCCCTCGCGCGAGGAGAGTCCGTTCATGTTCAACTCCAGCGAACGAATCGCCTTCTGCAAGGACTCTTTAAAGGTACGCCCAATCGCCATCACCTCACCCACCGATTTCATCTGCGTCGTGAGGGTGGGATCGACCCCCCGGAACTTCTGGAAGGCAAAGCGAGGGATCTTTACCACGACATAGTCGATCGTGGGTTCAAATGAGGCTTTTGTCACACCGGTAATGTCGTTGGTGATTTCATCCAAGGTGTAACCCACGGCAAGCTTCGCAGCAATCTTGGCGATGGGGAACCCCGTCGCTTTCGACGCAAGCGCAGAACTCCTCGACACACGTGGATTCATTTCGATGACCACCATGTCGCCGTTCTTAGGATCCAGGCCGAATTGAACGTTCGACCCGCCGGTATCGACGCCGATCTCTCGCATAATCCGAACTGCGGCATCCCGCATGCGCTGATACTCTTTATCCGAGAGGGTCATAGCCGGCGCGACCGTGATACTGTCGCCCGTGTGCACCCCCATCGGGTCCAGATTCTCGATCGGACAAACAATGACGACATTGTCTTTGAGGTCCCGCATCACCTCCAGCTCGTATTCTTTCCATCCGATCAGGGATTCTTCGATTAAGAGTTGGCCGACGGGACTCATCGCAAGTCCCCATTCGACGATCTTCTCGAACTCTTCACGGTTATATGCGATATTCCCGCCGGTCCCACCCATGGTGAACGACGGCCGGATGATCGACGGAAATCCGATCTGTTCGAGAATTTTGATGGCCTCCTCACGGGTATGCGCCGTTCCGCTGGCCGGCACTCGCAACCCTATTCGTTGCATGGCATGTTTGAAGGCTTCGCGATCCTCGGCCTTATGAATCGCCTCAGCGGACGCGCCGATCAACTTCACTTTGTATTTTTCGAGCGTTCCGCGCTTGACTAATTCCATCGTCGTATTCAACGCGGTCTGTCCTCCCATGGTCGGGAGCAGGGCGTCGGGTCGTTCGCGTTCGATCACTTTCTCCACAACCTCGACCGTGATGGGCTCCACATAGGTCCGATCCGCCAACTCAGGATCGGTCATGATCGTCGCCGGATTGCTGTTGATGAGGACGACTCGGTAGCCTTCTTCTTTCAGCGCTTTGCAGGCCTGCGTGCCGGAATAGTCGAACTCACAGGCCTGACCGATCACGATAGGACCGGATCCGATCAATAATATGGACGTGATATCTGTTCGCCTTGGCACAGAGACCTCGTTTCAGAGTCAGCTAACTTCTGGCATCGGCCCGATCGTCGGACGGTACGGCGCTGGTGGTGGTGGCGCTGTGCCTCCCCCAGGTCCATGATAATACTGAAGCGCCTTGGGTAACCAGGCTTCAATCTGATTGATACGCGTCAAATCGGACGGATGGGTGGAAAGAAATTCAGGTACCGCCTGCTGCGACCGAAAACAGAGTTTCCCGATCATCTGCTTCGGACAGCCGCTCATGCGCTCCCAAAACGGCACGGCTTCACGCGGATCGTACCCAGCCTTCGCCATCAATAGAAGTCCGACCTCGTCGGCCTCCGACTCTTGTTTCCGATTGAAGGGCAACGACACATTGACCCCATAGGCCCCCAACAAGCCCTGGATCGCACCGGGGTTAACGCTTCCGGTTGCCGCCGCACCCAATGCGCCCAATTGCGCAATCTGGTCCAAGATACTCCGGCTCATCCGCTCAACCCCGTGACGTTGCAACGCATGTGCGACTTCATGTCCCATTACCGTCGCCAATCCGGCATCGTCTTTCGTGTGTTTGAGAATCCCGGTGAAGATGGCGACCTTCCCACCTGGCAGCGCGAAAGCATTGACCATCTTATCGTCTTGAATGACCGCGAACTCCCACTGATACTCCGGTTTGTTGGCGGCTTCAGCAATGTTTCGCCCGACGCGGTGCACCATCTCATTCACGTCCGCATCGTCACTCAGCGGCGCGGCTCGCAACACATCGCGGAACGCACTCAAACCAAGTTGCAGCTCCTTCTCTTCGGAGAAAAAAATCACCTGATCGCGAGCCGTGCCTGGCGCCCGATAACAACTGGTCAAGCTGCCAAATAGACTTAGCGCCGTCCCAACCCCAAGGGCCGTGCAAAGGCCCATCGCCCCCTGAACCCCCAGAGCTAACATCGCTCGGCGTCCGATCGGCGTCGAGAAAAATTTGTCGATTTGTCGATCTGTCCGCTGAGCCACGGTGATACCTTCAGAAATCCCTATAGATTGTCAGATAGACACACGCTACTACGGCATCCAGAGATACATGAACTGCGGCGTTCCACCCCGCACCATCGACAGCAAGTCCAAATTTGCTAATCCGGTAATACCTGAACTCGCCCCGAACAGGCGCGAGTAGATATTATTCTGATACTCTCCCCGCCTCCCATAGGTCACGACTCGCGCTTCCGTGAGACCCGCTTTCTTTTTAGCCATTTCGACCGCGTCATCGAGATACCCGATCTCGTCGATCAAGCCTGCCGCCTTGGCCTGATCTCCGGAATAGATCCGTCCATCGGCCAGTTTCTTGATTTGTTCAGCCGACAGATTGGGACGCCCCTCCTGCACGACTGTCAGGAACCGCTGATAGAACGAGTCGATCACGCTTTGAAAAATCCCGCGCTCCTCAGCCGTCATGACTCGAAAGGGTGAACCCATGTCCTTGCGGGGGCCGGACGTGATGGCGTTGGCCTCGACACCCACCTTTTCAAGCAATCCCCGGGCGTTGATGGTCAACATGATGACGCCGATACTGCCCGTCACCGTCGAGGGATGGACCAAAATACTGTCCGCCGCCATGGCCAGGTAGTAGCCCCCTGATGCCGCCACATCCATCATCGAGGCAATCACAGGAATCTTTCTCTTAGTTTTGAACTCCCGCAACTCGTGATACAGGATATCCGACGCGGTTACGGTTCCGCCAGGACTGTTGATGCGGACAACCACAGCCTTGATCTTGTCGTCTTTCGAGGCCCTCGTCAGCTCCTCCTTGAACGTCGCCAACATGTTGGGCTGCGGAACGAGGCCCTCTTTATCTTGTGAGCTGATAACCCCTGACAGATCGAGCAACAGCACTTTTCCGTCGCCCGTGCCGCTAAGCTGCACTTCCTTCACTGGCCCCGATGGCTCAATGAGATTGACCGTGATGCAGCCGGATAGCAGACCGATAACGGCAAAGAGACAGAGCCGAGCGAGCATTGGGTACAGTCTATTCATTGTTTCTCCATTCGCTGCGTAAACTCGGTGAATAAGTAGGCGGAGTCATGGGGTCCGGGAGACGCCTCTGGGTGATACTGCACCGAAAACACCGGGCGATCGACACAGGCCAATCCTTCAATCGAGTGATCGTTGAGGCTCAGATGTGTGACCAGAACTTGACCGAACGATGTGTCCACCACTGGCGGTCGTTCCGGCATCACGCTGATCGGGCTGGCTACCTCTACCGCAAAATTGTGGTTTTGCGACGTGATCTCGACTCGTCTTGTACGAAGGTCCATGACCGGATGATTCGCCCCATGATGGCCGAACTTCAACTTATAGGTGTTGAGCCCCAGCGCGAGACCGAGAATCTGATGCCCTAAACAAATACCGAAGATCGGATAGCGTCCGATCAATTGCCGCACCGCCTCAATCGCATAGGGCACTCCCTCCGGATCCCCCGGACCGTTCGACAGAAAGATCCCGTCAGGCTTGAGGTCTTCAACCTGCATTGCGGTGGCCGAAGCCGGAACGACGGTTACGTCACACCCCACATCCACCAGCCGGCGAAGAATGTTCCGTTTCACACCAAAATCGTAGGCGACGACATGCCACCGCCTGATCGCACTGGCCCATGGCTTGTCGCCGAGTGAGGGTGCCCACTCGCCTGACCCTTCAGTCCACCGATAGGCCTTCCCACAGGTAACAGTTGCCGCCAGATCGCGCCCAACGATACTCGGAGCTGCCTGTGCCTTCTCGACAGCCCGCCGTGAATCCTCGTCGACATGAGTAATGAGGCCCTGCTGCGAACCATGTTCGCGCAAGTGGCGGGTCAGAGCCCTCGTATCCAAGCCTTCGATGCCGACGATTTTCGCCTCATGCATATAATCGTGTAATTGCTGTCGGCTGCGCCAGTTACTGGCGAGTCGGCTTGCCTCTTTCACGATGAATCCCTCAGCCCAAACCTGCCGTGACTCGGCATCCTCCGGTGTCATCCCATAGTTTCCGATATGGGGAGAGGTCATCGTGATGATTTGCCCCTTATATGAAGGATCAGTCAAGACCTCCTGGTAGCCGGTCATCGCCGTGTTAAACACGACTTCTCCCACCGTCTCCCCTTCGTATCCAAGGGCACGGCCCTCGAAAATCGTGCCGTCTGCCAATGCCAACAATGCTGTTTTCACGAGAACACTCCGTCCCGATAGAGAGACCGTTTCGCCTTGATACCGACCAAGAGAATGCCCAGTACAAGATCAACCATGTAGATCCAACGAATTGGCTTCAGCATACGAAACAAGGCTTCGAAAGCCGCCTTCTTCGCCGCCTCCTCTTGCGCTGCGAAGGCCTGAGCTTGAAGCGCCGCAGCAGAGGGATGCAGCCACACAATAATGATGCCCGTGATCACCACCATCCCGGCCAACACCATCATCTCGCCCCGACCGACACCGACTACCGGATTTCCACTCCACCAGCGATACCACAATGCGGCACCCATGATCGCCAGCGCCCCGATCATGAAGCGATGATAGCCCTCAAACGCCTTCGTCAGAAACAATCCACCTGAGTCCTGCCCGCCGAACGTATTAAAAACTGCGGGGATCACCGCTCCGATGAGCACCAGCCCGCCGCCGACCCACACTCCCAGCGCCAGCCACTCAAGCGTGAGACAACCGACCATCCCCCAACGAGACATACGTAGCACAGCGCTATGACTCTGCCAGACCGGCCTCGAATACGACCCGGCCACCCACGATCGTCGTCGTGACCCGACCCTTCACCTTCCATCCGGCAAATGGGGTATTCCGGCTCTTTGAGCGAAACTTGGCCGGATCGACCTCCCACTGTTCCTGCTGGTCGACAATCGCCACATCGGCATCGGCCCCGACCGCCAGCGTGCCTTTGGCTAATCCAAACGCCTTTGCCGGAGCCGTACTCAACTTATCGACTGCCGACTCCAACGACAAGATCCCCTCATCCACCAGCGCGAGGGTTAATGGCAGCGCCGTCTCCAGTCCGACGATCCCGAACGGCGCTTCGGTAAATCCCAGTTGTTTTTCCTGGGAAGCATGCGGGGCATGATCCGTCGCAATGACATCGATCGTGCCGTCGCGAAGACCTTCCTTGATCGCTTGCACATCCTTCCATGTCCGAAGCGGAGGATTCATTTTGGCATAGGTATTATAGCCTCGGACGGTTTCTTCCGTGATCGTAAAGTGATGGGGGCAGGCTTCGGCTGTGACTTTCAGCCCGCGTGATTTGGCCTCCCGCACCATCCGAACCGATCCCTCGGTGCTGATATGGGCCAGGTGCAACCGAGCCCCAGTCAGTTCCGCCAAGGCGACATTACGCGCCACCATGACATCTTCTGCCGCCGACGGCATCCCGGGGAGCCCCAACTCGGTCGAGACGGCCCCTTCGTTCATACAGCCCCCCTCGGCGAGATGCAAATCCTCACAATGATCGACCACCGGCACGTCGAAGGCCAGTGCATACTCCATCGCTCGCCGCATGACCAAACTGTTCATCACCGGCTTCCCGTCATCCGAGATCGCCACACAGCCGGCACGCCGCAAGTCTCCAATCTCCGCCAGCTCCTTCCCTTCCGAACCTTTCGTAATCGCGCCGATCGGAAACACATTCGCCAGCCCAGCCGCCCTTGCACGATCGAGCATGAACTCCGTAATCGCCTGGTTGTCATTGACGGGATTCGTATTGGGCATACAACAGACCGAGGTGAAGCCGCCGGCCACTGCCGCCGCCGCTCCACTCTGGATCGACTCTTTATATTCGAAGCCCGGCTCCCGGAAATGGACGTGGAGATCGACAAAGCCGGGAAGAACCAATCGGCCCCTGGCATCGATTTTCGTGGCTCCTGCGGGAACCTTGAGGTGAGGCCCCACCGCGACCACTCGACCTTCATCGATCAGCACGTCGGCCACACCGTTGAACCGCCCAGGATCGATCACGTGCCCGCCTGCAATAAGAATAGGCTGATTGGACGATGGCTTCATAGGTTCGCTGCTTCCTTCAATGATTCAATGCGTGTCACGACTCAGGGGTTCAGACTGAAGGCTGAAGGCTCTACATTATCTCGTCGAGCACGAATCAAGCCATTCAAAACCTTCTCAGTTTCTACGACCTTGGGTTCAAGTAACGATACGTCTTCGTTGCGCAAGAAGCCCAAGCGCTTCGACAAACGTAATTGATAGTGTCGTTCCCTCAATGACCCGAAGGCGATATTGAGAAATCTGCGATACTCTGCCTCACTATCACGAGCACAACCCTCCACAATATTGGAAGGCACTGACACTGCTGCCCGCCATATTTGAGACGTCAGGCCAAACAACTCTTCTTTTGGAAACCCTGTGGTTGTCCGATACACCAACATGACGACTTCATCAGCCAACGCAAATGCCCGAAGTTGTGTGTGATCACGCATGCTTGATCCCTAAACGCCTTCAGCCTATCGACCTGCCTCATGACCATTCAATTGCTGCCCGACATGAGATAGAGAATCCCCATGCGAACCGCCACACCGTTCGCGACCTGCTCTAGAATCACCGACGACAAACTATCGGCCACCTCCGGAGCGATCTCGACCCCGCGATTGATCGGACCTGGATGCATCACAATCGCCCCAGGATCGGCCAACTCGACCCGCTCGGTCGTCAATCCGTACAGCCGCGCATATTCTCGAATGGTCGGAAATAGCGCAATCCCCTGCCGTTCGAGCTGCAATCGCAACATCATGATGACCTGCACGCCGCGCAACGCCTCGTCGAAATCATAGTAGACGCGCACGCCCAATTTCTCCACCCCACAGGGCATCATCGTCGGCGGCCCTACCAGTCGAACCTCTGCTCCCAACTTCACCAGCGCGTGAATGTTCGAGCGCGCAACACGGCTATGGGCAACATCTCCGACAATCGCCACCCGCAGCCCCTCGAACGGCAACCCACGCTCACGAATCGTATACAGATCCAAGAGGGCTTGCGTCGGATGCTCATGCCACCCATCTCCGGCATTGATCACAGAAGACTTCACACCGCGGGCCAGGGACTCTGCGGCACCGGCAGAGGGGTGACGTAAGACGATAATATCCGCCTGCATCGCCTCGATGTTGCGCGCGGTGTCGAGTAACGTTTCCCCTTTCACGATGCTGCTCGACGACGGCGAGAAATTGATCACATCGGCGCTCAGCCGCTTCGCTGCCAACTCGAACGAGGTGCGTGTTCTCGTACTGGGCTCGAAGAAAAGATTGACGACTGTCTTGCCTCGCAAAGCCGGCACTTTCTTGATTTCCCGGCCGGTCACTTCCTTGAACGAGTCGGCCGTTTCCAAGATCAACCGAATCTCATCCACCGACAGAGGGGCGAGGCTCAAGAGGTCTTTACGTTTAAGACTCATCGTTCCCTCCACCTAAGCCTGCATGACTTATGCAGGCGAGCCCTTGGAGATCACCACCCGATCGTCTTCGCCTTCTTCTTCCAACAACACCTGGATCTTTTCTTCTCGCGACGTCGGAATATTTTTCCCGATAAACGTCGCCTTGATCGGCAACTGACGATGACCTCGATCGACCAACACAGCCAATTGGATTTCTTCCGGTCGTCCCAGATCGATCAACCCATCCATCGCCGCGCGAATGGTCCGCCCCGTAAACAGCACGTCATCGACCAATACAATGATCTTGTCGGAAATATCGAACGGGACCGACGTCTTCCGGAGAATCGGCTGCTCCTTCCGCAAGGAGAGGTCGTCCCGATAGAGCGTAATATCCAACTCGCCGATCGGCACCGCCGCCGCTTCAATCTCTTGGATCCGCCTCACCAATCGATGGGCCAGATGCACCCCCCCGGTTCGAATCCCCACCAGGGCCAAATCCTGTACACCCTTATTCCGTTCGAGAATTTCATGGGCGATGCGGGTGACCGCCCGCGCGATGTCTCCCGCATCCATCACCAATCGCTCGATTTGTCGTTCACTACTCGGCATCATTGCCTCATTCTCGTTGCATGACGTCTGTACCTGTCTGTCTTACACTTCATGTTGTACGTCTAACGTTCCACCTTTCACGTCTTCGAGCGGGCATAAAAAAACCCTCCCGTCGAGATCCGACGAGAAGGATGAGGTATGCCGGCAGACACAAACCTGATTGAAGCCCATGAGCACTCCTTGCTCACCTCGCAGGATGAGCATTAAAGGTTCACGCATAGTACTGAGACTGAGGCAGCACTGTCAAGACAACCTGCGAACAAGGTGATGAATGTGGGTGACCAGAGCCGCACCACCACGAGTGTTCCCAGTAGATACGGCGACGCATGTGAATACACGTATTTCTCTGCGTGCGACCACAAATACTTCCATTACGAAAAATATTTCCATTCTTCGTATTCCTCTCTTGACCTTGCGCCTGGGAGAGCGTAGAAACGCCAATAGCCTTCGTGCGACCTCACGAACGATTTCACCTTCCCCGAGGCGGTTCCTGATGCGACGATATGTGATCGTGCACACAGTGCTGACGACGCTGCTGGCGCTGAGTGCGCCCACGCTCGCCTCGGCGCAATCTACGGTCACCGTCGATGCGTATCTGCACGGGAGCGGCGGCACCGCGAATCCGCCGACCCTCACGGCTGATCTCCTGCCGTCCATCAGTCTCACGACCAAAACCCAAGATTCGACGAGCCTCGCGTTCAGTGGCGGGAATCCCTGGAAAGTTATCGGCACGTGGGTGCCGCCTGCCGGGTCCTCGGTATCCATTAAACTGAACGCCTTCACCACCACACATCTCTGGCTCGGCCTCAAGGCCAGCGGCGACATGGGTGGCAAGATCGATCTGCAAGCCGACATTCTCGTGAACGGCCAAGTCGTCAGTACCGGCCTCACCCGCTGCCTCAGTACGTTGACCGCGTCCTCCAGTACCGCCCGCGATAGCACGGCGACGTTCAGTCCGATCTCCCAGCTGACCGTCAATCCGGCCACCGATACGCTCGCGATTCGCTACTCCGCGCGCATGGGCACCAATAGTAACGGCACCGCCTGCGGCACAAAGAGCAGCGTCACCGGCGTCCGGGCCTATTTTGATTCCCTGACGCGGCTCAGCCGGGTCGGCATCACCTTTGTGCTGCCGCCGCCAACGCCCGTCGCCTTGCTGCCGAACCCCCGCACCATCCACGCCGGCGCCACCGGGACGCTCACGGCGATTCTCTTTCCCGCACCGTTGCAGGCGGGGACGCTCACCGTGACCAGTAGTAATCCGGCCGTGGCCACCGTCCCGGCCTCCGTCCCCGTCGGAGTCTTACAGTTCTTGGTGCCGATCACCGTGACCAGCGTCAGCGCCGGCACGAGCGTCATTACCGTCACGATGAACGGCAAGAGTGCCATGAGTACCGTGCGGGTGACTGGCGGCGCCGCGACGATTACCAGTCTCACGCCGCCATCGTTGAGTATTACTCAAGGCGGCAGCGGCACGCTGAGCGTGAGTCTCAATGCCGTGCAGAGCACCAATACCACCGTCGCCCTCGCGAGCAGCGCCAGCAGTGTGGCCAGTGTTCCTGCAAGCGTCGTCGTGCCCGCGGGCCAATTGACCGCGCCCATCACGGTGGTCGCCAATACCGTGGGTCAAGCCGATATCACCGCAAGCCTCAATGGGACCAGCGCGGGGACCAGCGCGATGAGTCACGTTACGGTCACGTCCGTATTGCCGACCGTCGTCTCGCTCTTGCCGCCGACCAGTCAAGTGACCATCGGATCGAGCGGCACCTTGACCGTCACGCTCAGCGCGGCGCAAGCGACCAATACCACGGTGACGCTCGCAGCCAGCCCCGCAGGCCTCGTCACACTGCAGCCGACGGTCATCGTCCCGGCGAACCAGACCAGCGCGACGTTCTCAGTGACCGGGGTGGCGCTCGGGACCACGATGCTCACGGCGAGTCTCAATAGTTCCAGCGTCCAAGCGGCGGTGGATGTGATTCCGCCGGTCGTGCAGCTGACCGATCTCCAACCACCGACCCAGAATCTCGTGGTTGGAGCCATCGGGACTCTCACGGTGAGTCTCAATGCGCAGCAGAGCAGCCCGACGATCGTCACGCTCACTGTGGATCAACCGACGTTGCTCCAGATTCCACCCACCGTGACCGTCCAGCCGAACCAAACACAAGCCAGCTTCACGGTGACCGCGTTGGCGACCGGCACGGCGACCATCACGGCCACGCTGGGCACGACGACGAAGCAAGCCACGGTCACGGTGATTCCGCAACCGCCGAGTGTCGTGTCCCTCCTGCCCAGCCCCTTGCCGGTGGTGCAAGGGGCGACCGGTACCCTGACGCTCACGATCAATGCGGCACAACAAACCGATACGGTAGTTCCGCTGACGAATAGTGCCCCGAGCCTCATCGACGTGCCGGCAAGTGCCACGGTCCCGGCGGGACTTACGTCGGTTGCCATCCCTGTCGCCGGTCTCTCGGTCGGCACCGCCACGGTCACGGCGACCCTCAACGGTACAGCCATCGCGACCGTGCAAGTGGCCCCGCCGCCGGTGACAATCACCGCGCTCGGTCCCGTGCCGTCGACGCCATCGCCGCTCACCCTGGCCAAGGGTCGCACCGGGGTCTTGCGCGTCACGGTCAATCGCGTGCCGCTAGATCCGACTGTCGTGGGCCTCAGCAACAGTGGGACCAGCCTCGTGACGGTGCCGCCCACCGTGACTGTGCCGGCGGGCGCGCTCTTCGCCGACTTCCCGGTCACCACCCAGAACGAAGGCACCGCCACCATCACGGCCAGTCTGAATAGCAGCACGGCCACGGCGCAGGTGGTGGTGACCGCCCCTGAAGTCGACGCCCTCACGCTCTCACCCCTGACGCCCACCGTCTTCGCGACAGAACCGGTGCAGTTCACGGTCACGGCGACGATGACGGATGGGACGACGCAGCCGCTGACGACGGGCGTGACCTGGATCTCCACCAATACGACCATCGCCACCATTGACAGCACCGGCTTGGCCACCACGCTCACCGCGGGAACCACCACGATCAAAGCGGCTACGACCAATTCCCTTGGCCCTGTGACCGGCGACACGCTGCTCACGGTGCAGCCTGCGCCGGCACTTGCGCTGACGCCAGTGAGCGGGACGCTCGCAGTGGGTCAGAGTCTGAATCTTGTCGTCACCTCGGCGGCACCGGCGGGACAGACTGGTTTGACGGTGAATCTTGTGCCGGCTGGTACCGGCACCGTCACGATGGTCCCCACGACCATCATCCCGGCGAACGGGACCACGAACTCCGTTGTCATCACCGGCGCCACGTTCGGTCAGGTGACGATCACGGCCAGTGCGGTCGGACGGTTGCCCGCCACGGCCACCTTCACGATTACGCCTGCGGCGCCCACGATTGCGGGCTTCATGCCAACAAGCGGCCCGGTTGGCACGGTCGGCACCATCACGGGCACCAATTTGCTCGGCAGCGGCCCTGGCAGCACCACGGTGCGGTTCAACAATCAGTCGGCCATCATCACGACCCTGACGGCCACGTCGCTGACCACGACGGTCCCGCAAGGGGCGACGACCGGTTTGGTGACGGTCACGACGCCGGGTGGCACGGTGATTAGCGCACAAACGTTCACCGTCACCACCAGTCAAGATTTCTCGCTGACCGTCGCGCCGGTCGCGCTCTCGGTTGTGCAGGGCCGCCCGATCACCACGCAGGTGCAACTCGCCAATACCGGCAGCAACCCTGTCACTGGCTTTGTCGCTCTCGCGGCCATCGGCTTGCCGACCGGCATGACCGGCACGTTTACGCCCTCACAGATCGCCGGAGGCCAAACCGCTACGCTCACGTTGAACAGCGGCACCGCGCCAGCTGGTCCCGTCACGATCACGGTGACGGCAACGACGGTCGTGGATGGTCAAACGATTGTGCGCCAGAGTCCGCTCACCGTCACGGTGCTGGCGGCGGGTGGCACCACGCTGGCTGGTCGGATTCTGGCGACGAAAGATGACGCGCCGATTCCCGGCGCGCGCGTGAACATCGGGGTATTGAGCGTCACGGCTGACGCGAGCGGGAACTTCTTGTTTACCAATCCGCCGACCGGGCAGCAAGTGTTGCTTGTCGATGGTCCCTCGGCGCTCTATCCCGGCAGTCTCCCGGTGCAGATGACCATCCAGCCCGGCGTCGCCAACGTCTTGCCCTATCCGGTGTTCCTCCATGAAGTAAGCCAGAATTATTTTCCGATTGCCCCAGGTGCCCAGACCATCGTGGCGCCCGCCGACATTCCCGGTTTCTCGATGATGATTCCCGCTGGGACCACCATCACCGGCTGGGACGGCCAGCCGAACGTGAAGGTCTCCGTGATACCGGTGCCGATCGATCGGTTGCCGATTCCCACCTTGCCGGCGAACGTGCCGGCCAAGCAGGTCTACATGTTCAACTTCGGCAAGCCGGGCGGTGGGTATCCGAGTCGTCCGATCCCTATCATCATGCCGAACGATTCGGGCGCGCCACCCGGCACCCGTATGGACATGTGGTACTACGACGAAGGGCCGACGCCGGATCCGACCGGGCATCAGTGGAAGGTCTACGGGCAAGGGACTGTGAGTGCTGACGGCAAGAGCGTCATTCCCGATCCCGGTGTGGGGCAGCCAAAATTCTGTTGCGGTGGAGGGGCGACGGTGCCGATTGGTGGGTTGGCTGTCTCGGCGGCGGCACTCACATTCTTTGCGGCCCTCCCTGTTGCGGATCCCGTCATGGCTCAGACCGGGATGTTTAGTCTGGATCAGACGGACATGGTCTTGCCAGGCCGCATTCCGATTGTCATACGGCGAGCGTACCACTCACAGGATCCTGGTGATCCTACTCCTCCTGGTAGCCCACCGGCGCGTGAGCTGGTGAATTCCAATGCCTTTGGCTTCAACACCACGTTGATGGACTATGACGATCGACTTGAGGGGGATGGCACCGGCCAGACCTTGACCTATACCTCCGGCTTCCGGCGCGAGCGCTTGTCCTTGCAGACCGACGGCACGTACCGGACTGATCGGACGCCACTGCTGGCAGGGATGGTCGGGCGTCGCAATCAGGATGGCTCCTCCACCATGCGGGATAAGAACGGGACCGTCCGCTCGTTTGGCAGCGACGGCTGGCTGCGCAGCATCACGGATCGCACCGGCAATACCGTCACGGTCGTGCGATCTGGCGCGCAGATTCAGCAAATCGTCGAACCGGGCGGCCGTGCCCTCACATTCCAATACGCCGGAGGCGGGATCAGTCAGATTATCGATCCCTTAGGCCGGACGGTGACCTATACGTATGAAAATGAGCCCACCAAATGGGGTAACCCGCGGCTGAAGACCGTCATCAATCCCGCGGGAGGCGTGACGACCTACGGCTATGCCTTCGCGTTCAATATCTCCACCATCACCGACGCGCGCGGGATCGCCTATCTGACGAATACCTATTGCAGCGGCACCTGTCCGCTGGACCCGGCTGTGGTGACTCAAACAACAGCTGACGGGGGCGTCACGCGGTTCGACTACGTCATCACCAACCAGAGCATCACCCAGACCACCGTGACCGATCCCCGTGGCAACAAGACGGCCTATCGATTCAATACCCGCGGCCATCACGTGTCGACGGTCGATGCATTGGGGCAACAGACCCGCATGACCCTCGATTTTGTCACCAATCGAGTCATGGAAGTCCGCGATCCGCTCAATCGGCTGACGAAGTACACCTACGACACCAACGGCAACGTCACGAGCGTCCTCGATCCGCAGGGCAATCCGACCCTGTTTGAGTACGAGCCGGCCTTCAACCAGGTGACCAAGATCACCGACGCCCTCAGTCAGCTCACCCGCTTTAGCTATGACCCGGTAACCGGCAACTTGCTGACCACGACTGACCCGCTCTTGCATGCCACCAACATCGCGTACAATCAGTTCGGCCAGCCCATCACTGTTACCGATGCGCTGAATCACACGACGACCTTTGAATATGACGAGGTGGGCAATCTCATCGCCACCACAGACCCACTCGGCAACCGCACCCTGCGGTTCTACGACGCCGTCAGTCGCTTGATTGCCCTGGTCGATCCGAGAGGCAAGGGAGCGCAATTCACCTATGGTGCCCTCAACCGCGTCACTCAGATTCAGGACGCCATCAACGGGATCACCGCCTTTACCTACGATCCGAATGGCAACCTTCTCACCGTCACCGATGCGAAGAACCAAGTCACCACATACACCTACGACAACATGGATCGCCTGGCCACAAGGAAAGACCCGCTAAATAGGCAGGAGTCTTATCAATATGATCTGGCCAGCAACCTGACCACCTTTACCGACCGCAAGAACCAAGTTGCCCAGTTCCAATACGATGCCTTGAACAGAAGAATCGGCGCGACCTACACCGACAGCACCACCACGTTCACCTATGATTCCGTCGGCCGCTTGGGGAAGGCCAGCGACAGCTCTACCGGCGCTGGGATCATTGAGTTCGGCTACGACATCTTAAATCAGCTCATTCAAGAGACGACCGGACAAGGCACGGTCACCTATCAGTACGATGTATTGGGCCGACGCACGCAGATGGTGGCGAATGGCCAACAGCCGACCATGTATCAGTATGATTCGGCTAGTCGACTCACGCGTGTGGCGCAAGGCTCACTCTTTGCCAATCTCGGCTACGACAACGCGAATCGGCGCACGAGCCTCAGTTACTCCAACAACACGACGACGAGCTATGCCTATGACCTTGTTTCTCGGCTGACTGGCATCACGCACAACGGACCCAGCGGAGTGATCGAAGTCTTGACCTATACCTACGATGGGGCGGGCAATCGCTTAGGTCTCACACGTGCCAACGGCACCGCGAGCCTGTTGCCGAATGCGGTGGCAAGCCCCAGCTACGACGCGGCGAACGAACAGACGCAGTTCGCCGGGGCCACGCTCCAATACGATGCGAACGGCAACCTCACGAACGATGGTGTGAACACCTATCAATGGGACGCGCGAAATCGGCTGATCGGTATCACTGGTGGGTCAGTGGCCACATTTGCCTACGACCCTCTCGGGCGACGAGCTAGCAGAACGATCAACGGCACGAGCGTACAGTTTACCTACGATGGAAATGACGTTGCGGCGGAAATTGGTGGTGGCGCGGTGGGTGCGAACTATCTCCGCTCGCTGAACATCGATGAGCCATTTATCCGTCAGGCCGGCACTGGCAATGAATACTTCCACACCGATGCGCTGGGAAGCAGTCTCACGCTGAGCAGTGGGCAAGGTGCTTCAGCAACGACCTACACCTATGAGCCGTTTGGGAAAACCACGGTGGCAGGGAATAGCGCGAATGCGTTCCAGTACACGGGGCGGGAGAATGATGGGACAGGGCTCTACTATTATCGAGCAAGGTATTACAGTCCTGGCTTGCAGCGGCTTATCTCAGAAGATCCGATGGGGTTTGCAGGAGGGGATCTAAATCTTTACGCCTATGTCATGAACAACCCAACCAGATTTGTTGATCCACTGGGACTTGATTGGTTCAGGCCCCCATCAGATCCGTACATCGTTGGTCGAGACCATACCCCCGTGAGGCCAGGCAAGGATATCGGTAAGTTTATCGAGGATTATGTCCCAGCAATGCATACCTTAGCTGAATTCCATGACGCACTCGTGGATATGGGGCTTGAGCTTGGGTTGCCTGATTGGCTGATCAATATCCCAACTATGCCAGGCGTGTATATTATTGCAGTCGAGGCCGAACTGCACAATAGCCTCTACAATATGCGGAATAAGATGCGGGACAAGATGCGGGATAGAGATGGCGGATTGGGAAAGCGAAAGTGATGACCGCGTGGGTTTTTCGCACAACTCCGCAGCCGTCACCATGTAATGGACGGAAATGTTAGCGGATTATATTGGCAATAATTTCATTGGGCGGATTGTCTGCGTTATTTGTATTGCAGCATCCAGTGCTTGTGTCAAGCTCCCTGTGGAAGAACTGCCCTCTACAAGCCCCTATGCCAAGATTATCGGTGCCGAGTATCGCATTGTTGGAGACGTTTCTGCCTATGGTATTTACGAACGCGTGGGTGATCGAAAGGTATTGTCTTACGTTACATTAATTCCAGGTGTTGGTATTGGAGGGTCTTTAGTCGAGTCCAAAGGACCAATCGTTAAGGGACAACTCATAAAAATATTGAGCGCTTGGCGAACGCACCTACTAGGATTTACCCTGGAGGTCTACTATCTTGTTACATTCCAAGATACGGATTTGCCTTATGATGTTCCGGTTCAAATAGATCTAAGTCGCGGCAATGAAGGAGTGGATGCCGGGCTCAATCCAGGCGTCTACGAAAGGCTTGCGAAATAGGTGTCCCGTCCGCATGTCTGGTAAAGAAAAGGGGACAGGCTGGATTTCCGATGATGGCTGTAGCTGAAAGAGAACCGATGAGTGCTGATCTAGATTGGGGTGCGACTGCTTGCGTGACGACCGATGCGAGCGGGAACTTCTTGTTTACCAATCCGCCGACCGGGCAGCAAGTGCTGCTGGTCGATGGTCCCTCCGCGCTCTATCCCGGCAGTCTGCCAGTCCAAACGACGATTCAACCAGGTGTGGCGAACGTCTTGCCCTATCCGGTGTTCCTGCATGAAGTCGGGCAGAATTATGTTCCGATTGCCTCAGGAGCCCAGACCATCGTGGCGCCCGCTGATATTCCCGGCTTCTCGATGATGATTCCCGCCGGGACGACGATCACCGGCTGGGACGGACAGCCGAACGTGAAGGTCTCCGTGGTGCCGGTGCCGATCGATCGGTTGCCGATTCCCACCTTGCCGCCGAATGTGCCAGCCAAGCAAGTCTACATGTTCAACTTCGGCAAGCCGGGCGGCGGCTTCCCGAGCCGGCCCATTCCCATCATCATGCCGAATGATTCCGGCTCGCCGCCCGGCACCCGCATGGACATGTGGTATTACGACGAAGGCCCCACCCCGGATCCGACCGGACACCAGTGGAAGATCTATGGGCAAGGGACGGTGAGTGCCGATGGCAAGAGCGTCATTCCCGATCCGGGTGTCGGTCAACCGAAGTTCTGTTGCGGTGGAGGAACCACGGCTCCAGGCTTTGCGACACGGCTGAGTGCGGCGGCACTCGGCTTTTTTGTGGGCTCTTTGCTCGGCGATCCCATCATTCTCCAGACCGGGATGTTCTCGCTGGACCAGACCGATATGGTGTTGCCGGGACGCATCCCGGTCGTCATACGGCGAGCGTACCACTCACAGGATCCTGGTGATCCTACTCCTCCTGGTAGCCCACCGGCGCGTGAGCTGGTGAATTCCAATGCCTTTGGCTTTAACACCACCTTGATGGAGTATGACGATCGGCTTGAGGGGGATGGCACCGGCCGAACCTTGACCTATACCTCCGGCTTCAGCCGCGAGCGCTTCTCCGTACAGACGGACGGCACGTATCGGGCTGATCGGACGCCGCTGCTGGCCGGCATGATCGGGCGGCGCAATCAGGATGGCTCCTCGACGATGCGCGAGAAGAACGGTACCATACGGACATTCGGGTCAGATGGGTGGCTGCGCGGCATCACGGATCGGAATGGCAATACCGTGACGATTGTGCGCAGCGGGAGTCAAATTCAGCAGATCATTGAGCCAGGTGGCCGGGCACTGACATTCCAATACGCCGGAGGGGGGATCAGCCAGATTACCGATACCTTAGGTCGAACGGTGACCTATACGTATGAAAATGAGCCCACCAAATGGGGTAACCCACGGCTGAAGACCGTCATCAATCCCGCGGGAGGCGTGACGACCTACGGCTATGCCTTCGCGTTCAATATCTCCACCATCACCGACGCGCGCGGGATCACCTATCTGACGAATACCTATTGCAGCGGCACCTGTCCGCTGGACCCCGCCGTCGTCACCCAAACCACGGCGGACGGGGGCGTCACGCGGTTCGACTACGTCATCACCAACCAGAGCATCACCCAGACCACCGTGACCGATCCACGTGGCAACAAGACGGCCTATCGATTCAATACCCGTGGTCATCACGTGTCGACGGTCGATGCGCTGGGGCAGCAGACGCGCATGACGCTCGACTTCGTCACCAATCGCGTCATGGAAGTGCGCGATTCCCTTAACCGGCTGACCAAATACACCTATGATTCAGCCGGAAACGTCACGAGCGTCCTCGACCCGCAGGGCAATCCGATGATCTTCGAATACGAGCCGACGTTCAATCAGGTGACCAAGATCACCGACGCGCTCAATCAGATCACCCGCTTTACCTACGATCCCGTGACCGGCAATCTGCTGACGGCCACCGATCCACTGAACCACAGCACCACGATTGCCTACAACGCCTTCGGTCAGCCAGCGAGCGTGACCGATCCGCTGACCAATACGACGACGTTTACCTATGACGTGGTGGGCAACCTGGAGACCGTGACCGATCCGCTGGGGCACCGCTCGCAGCGTCTCTATGACGCGGCCTCGCGCCTCACGGCGCTCATCGACCCGCGCGGCAAGACCACCCAATTCACCTACAATCCGGTGAACCAAGTCACCCAGATCACGGACGCCATCAATGGCCTGACTGGCTTCACCTACGACCCCAACGGGAATCTCCTGACCGTTGCCGATGCGAAGAGCCAGACGACAACCTACACCTACGACAACATGGATCGGCTGGCGACAAGGAAAGATGCGCTGAATCGCAGCGAGAGCTATCTCTATGACCTGGCGGGGAACCTCACACGGTTTACGGATCGGAAGAATCAGCAGAGGAGCTTCGTCTATGACCCGCTGAATCGCAGGACGACTGCTAGCTACGCCGATGGGACTAGCACAAGCTTCACGTATGACTCGGTCGGAAGATTGATCAAGACGAGCGATACGGCCCCTGGCTCGGGCACCATCGACTTCGCCTATGATATCCTGGATCGTCTCACCCAAGAGATCACACCACAGGGAACAGTTGCCTATCAATATGACGTATTGGGCAGACGCATACAGATGGCAGCTAACGGCCAGCAGCCAACGACCTATCAGTATGATGTCGCGAGCCGGTTGACCCGTGTCGCCCAAGACAGTCTCTTCGCAGCCATCGGGTATGACAATGCCAATCGTCGCACAAGCCTCGGCTATTCCAATGGCACGACCACCAGCTACGCCTACGACCTCGCTTCACGTTTGACGAGCATCACGCACAACGGCACAAGTGGGATAATCGATGCGCTCACCTACACCTACGATGCAGCAGGCAATCGCTTCAGCGCCAACCGCGCCAATGGTATGGCGAGCCTGTTGCCAAATGCAGTGACCTCTGCAGCTTACGATGCCGCTAATGAACAGATGATGTTTGCAGGGGCAAATCTTACGTACGATGCCAATGGGAATCTGACCAATGACGGGGCGAGCACATACCAATGGGATGTCAGGAACAGACTGAGTGGGATCAGTGGCAGTACGACAGCAAGCTTCGTTTACGATCCGCTCGGCAGGAGAGTGAATAAGGCGTTGAATGGGGAAGCGACGCAATTCGTATATGACAAGAACAATGTCGTTGGGGAGATTGGTGGTAGTGCGGTTGGCGCAAGCTACTTGCGCTCAATTAGCCTCGATGAGCCGTTTATTCGCCAATCGTCAGTAGGGAGTGAACACTACCATACCGATGCACTAGGCAGCAGTTTGGCATTGAGTAATAACCAAGGTAATTCTGGGACGACCTACGCCTACAAGCCGTTTGGAGAGGAAGCAATAACGGGTGTGAGTGCAAATGTGTTCCAATACACAGGGCGGGAAAATGATCGGACAGGACTTCTCTATTATAGAGCCCGGTATTACCAACCAAGGATGCAAAGATTTATTAGTGAAGACCCGCTTGGATTTAGAGGAGGTATCAACAAGTTTAGCTATGTGGGGAATGATCCGGTGAATGGTACTGACCCGATGGGAACAACCAATTCATTGGAGCACGTGTTCGATTCAATGTTCACTTTTCTTTTCCTCGCAGATATTAACGGGAGAACGCTCACCGTGCTGAATGATCCGTTCTTCTTCATCACTGATCCTTGGACAGACAAAGGTACACAAGGGACAACCGCAGCTGACACAAACATTCACGCAATGGCTGGAACAGTAGCTGGCCAATTGCAAACTTGCCAACAAGCTCTGCAAGGTGCAGCACAGAGCATTGCGGGGGCTATGAACTCTGGCAATGTTGGCAACGCGTTGCATACCGGGGAGGATTGGGCTACGCCCAGTCATGGAGGATTGCCATGGCTCGGCGGAAGAAAGGGACCAATACCGGACAGCGACCATTTAAAAGGTGATTGGCTAGACTTCAGCTTGACCAACCTTCTTAACCGTCTGCATAACGATGTATGGATTATGAATAATTTACCGAATGGCGGCCAATCCATAACCCCCAGTCAGGTTTTGTCAAATATGCGAGGAGGGCACTGCTAATGACTCAAAAGGAGTTGTCTGCTTTCCTAGCAAGTAAAGGTCTTAATAGTGGTGCGATGGTAATTCTATGGCTCTGCGCTTTTGTGTCGATCAGCTATTCCGAAGAACAGAGGGTGGTTGAGCATGGAAATATTGATGGCGAAATTATTGTAGATGTGATCGTCCCCCAGGAGAACCATAATAAGTTCGTTATTTCGCCTCGTGAAGGGACTATTACTCCTTTCGTCGAATCGGCAAATTCTCAATTCGCTGGTGTAGGCGCAGTCACGTCTAGGCTCAGTAGTTGCTACACCAGCCCTACTAGCGTCTCGCCCGATACTAAGTTGATGGCAGCGTGCTCGGGGCCATCTCGTGGATCTACGAACGACCAATTTGTGTTACGGCAGACAGATTCAAAAGCAGTCATTTACCAAGGTGATTTACATCAAAGGATTGAAGACTCTCAGTGGTCTAAGGATTCGAAGGGCATTGCATTGCTAGCCATGACGGTTCGCGTCTCTCTTAACCCGCTTTACTGGTTCCATGCCCTCAGTGGGCATCCCGTCCAGTACGAAACGTATTTTTTGCATGTGATTGATGCAGAGACGTTGAAAGTGGCCACTTTCAAGCTGCCTATCGAGGCAAGTTCTAGCGGCGGCTACATTGTTACTTGGATCCAAGATCATTCAGATGTGAAGAGATGAAATGTCCCGTCCGCCTGTCCGCGATGGTGAGGCGCGAGCTTTATGAGAGTTTTTCGACGAATGGACACGCTGAAACGACCGGATGATGGGTTTTTGGATCTTTGAGATGCACCAGGACATTGCGAGCATGAACATTTTTTCTTTCATACCTGGCGTTCATCCGATTGTGGACACAGTTCGTCCCGGTGATGACGATTCCCTGTGCGGACGGCTCTCTCACGATGCGATGGGTTCCGTTGGTCTACCCCGGACCATGACTCTCCACCACCGACTGTTCCCACTGCCACTCCCAACGCCGCAGCCAGCGTCGGTCCTTGCGAGTGGGTGCGAAGACATCGACCCCCGCCCAGACTTCGGCAGGCGTACGACCATGAAGATGCTGATGGGGCCGGAGGTGATTGTACACGCCTCGCGTGTGAGCCAATGCCCGATCCAGGGACAAGACGTCCTCGATGAGATGCTGACGCAGCATCCGCTTCACCGTGCCGATGAGCCGTTCAACACGGCCGTTCTGCCACGGGCAGTGGGGATCGGTGCGTTGAGGACGAATGCCCAGGAGGCGCAAAACATGGAGGACGCAACGTTTGTGTTGCAGGTTGTCGGTGGTGGGTTGTCGGAGGGGGAGAATGGAGAAGAAGGCCGATTACAGGGAGTTGGTCGTGTGGCAACGAGCGATCGACCTTGTGCCGACTGTCTATTCGCTGTTGAGGGCATTTCCGAAGGAAGAAACCTATGCGTTGGCGGACCAAGTACGCCGAGCAGTGGTGTCGATCCCGGCCAATATCGCGGAGGGACAGGCGCGGCAGCATCGGAAAGAGTTCTTGCAGCATCTCTCGATCGCCAAAGGCAGCCTAGCCGAGTTGCACACGTTGCTCATTGTGGCACAGCGGCTGGGGTACCTGAGTGGGGAGACCCTGCAGGGGATCGAGGTGTCCCTCCAGGCAGTTGGCCGTCCGCTAGCAGGACTGTTGAACAGTCTCCGTCAGTGACCGAGGGTTCGGGTTACCAGCAACCGACAACCGGCAACAGGACACACCATCTCTCGCACCCATGTGGGTTTGGGATGGGCACGGATGCGACGGGTCGGTGTGGTGGCACGGCACTGTCGCCAACGCCGATGGGTGGTGCCAGGCCAAAGCCAATGTTGGACCAGATGCCACAGCCGGACCAGCCACAGGACCAGAAATCGGAGCCACGCGCGCATGATCGCCTCGTCGTCGGTGTTGTGCGAAGTGTGAGAAGGAGTGCCCAGGGCGCTGAATTATGAAGACTAGCAGATTCCTTCCCCCGTTGTTCTGTCTGATGTCTCTCATGCTGGCGGCGTGGCTTGTCCTTGCGCCCACTGGGGCCGCTGCCGATCAGGCGCAGTACATTTACGACGACCTGGGCCGCCTCTCGCAGGTGATCGATGGGCAGGGAAACGTCGCGACGTACAACTATGATGCCGTCGGCAACTTGCTGTCCATTACTCGGAACACGGGTGGAGTCGGCGCGCCGACGATCACGAGTCTGACGCCGAATACCGGCAATGCCGGCGCATCCGTCAATGTTTCACTCACCGGCACGAATCTGACCGGCGCCTCGCTCGCTACCACCAACCCTGGCATTCTCGTTCGCAATGTGCTCACGACGCCGACATCCATCGCCGCCACGTTTCAGATCGCCTTCACCGCCAGCCCTGGCGCGGCAACGGTGACCGTGACGACGACGACCGGCTCGGCCACGACCTCCTTCTCCGTCAATGCGTCCGCTCCGGTGCTTTCGGCGTTGTCTCCGACGTCCGGTCCGGTCACCAGGCTGGTGACAATCACCGGCAATGGGTTCAGCTCCACCGCATCGCTCAATCAGATCCGGTTCAACGGCATTCTGGCCACGACGCTCTCGGCCACTGCCACGACGCTCACGGCGCAAGTGCCGAGTGGGGCCACAACCGGACCGGTCACGGTCACGGTCGGGGGGTTGGCTTCGAATGGCGTCACGTTCACGGTGGCGAATGCCGGCCCACCCCCGACATTGACCACGGTCTCACCCAATGTCGGCTCCGTGCAGGGCGGCCAGCAAACGACCTTGACCGGCACCGGATTCATTGCCGGGACGACCGTCAAGATCGGCAACAAACCAGCCTCGGTGCTGACGCTGGTCTCCGCGACCACGATGATCGTGCAAGTGCCAGCTTCGGTGGTCGGGCTCGCCGATGTGGTGGTGACGAATGCAAACGGCGATGCGCTGATTCAGAACGGCTATACCTATCTGGCCGGTGCGCCGCAGAAGATCGGCACGATCACGCCGACGATGGGCTTGATCAACATTCCGCGCAACACGCCGGTGACGGTCTCCTTCTCTCGTCCGGTGGATCGCGCGACCATTACGACGGCGAACGTTGTCTTCACGCAAGGGGTCACACCGGTGGCGGGAACGTTCAGTTTTGACTTTAGCGATACGGTGGTGACCTTCCGTCCGACTGCGACACTGGCGGCCACGACCGCCTATACGCTCACACTCACGCAAGGGATCAAGAGCGTAGATGGCGTGCCGCTGGATGGCGGCTTCGTCGGGTCCTTCACGACCGGCACGAATTCGGATACGGTCTCGCCGACGGTGACGATCACCCCGGTCAACGGGGCGACGAATGTGCCGTTCAACACGACGATCCTCTTGACCTTCTCGGAGCCGATCAATCCCAATACGGTGAATGCCGCGACGGTGGTGGTGATGAGTCAGGGCGAAATTCGCTCCGGGACGCTCACGTTCGGCCAGCAGAATACTTTTGCGGTGTTCACGCCGGCCTCGCCTTTCTTCCCGACCGCCTCGGCCACGGTGACGGTGCTGGGGCAGGTGACGGACATGACGGGGAATGCGCTGCAAGGGACGGGCGGGGTCGGCACGAGTGTGACGTCCAGCTTCACCACCAGCAGCGTGGCCGACCGCTTGCCGCCGGTGGTGTTGCAAGTGGTGCCGTTCACTAATGCGACGGGGATCAGCACGCGCACGAGTCTCTCAGCGACGTTCAGCGAATCGGTGAATCCCAATACCGTCACCCCGACGACGTTCCAGGTGACGAGCGGCGGGACGCCGATTGCGGGGTCGTTTGCCTTCTCTAACTTGAATCAGACGGTGCTCTTCATCCCCAACACTCCGTTCCCGCCGGTGGCGACGGTGAATCTGTCGATCAGCAACGTGTCCGATGTTGTCGGCAATGTGATGGTGCTGCCGTTCACGAGCAGTTTCCAAACGCAATCGGCCATCGATAACGTCCGGCCGTCGGTCGTGCGCCCGAGCCCGTCCTCTTTCCCATTTCAACCGAATCCGCCGTCGAATACGAATGCGCCGTTGAATATGAAAGTGATGCTTGGGTTCGATGAGCGGATTAACCCAAGCACGGTGACCAGCACGACGTTCTCTCTTGCTATTCCTAACCTCCTGGCGATTCCCGCGACTGTTGCCGTGGCTGCGGACGGGCTGTCGGCCACGCTGACTCCGAATCAACTACTATTGCCCAACACGAACTACCAGGCCAGCTGGACGTCCGGCATTCAAGATCTGGTCGGGAATCAGCTCTTCAATCCCAGCTCGGTCTCGTTTACGACCGGTCCGGTAGTGACCGATGTCACGGCGCCGACGGTGCTGGACGCGAGCCCGAGGACCGGGACACAGAATCTGCCGATCAATGCGACGGTCACGGTGCTCTTCTCTGAACCGGTCGCCTTCACCTCGATTACGCAACAAACGGTTGTCCTCTCAACGGGTGGGGTGCCGGTCAATACGCAGTTCGCGCTCGAGCGGAACAATACGGTGCTCCGGATCAAGCCGGCCAACCTGCTCCAGCTTGAAGCGAATAAATTCTATGAGTTGATCGTGACACCTGGAGTCTTGGATCTGGCGGGGAATTCTCTAGGGAGTTCGTTCGGCAGTTCATTCACAACCGGGTCTGGCACGGACACGGCGGGACCGACCGTCACCACATTTGTCCCGGCTGCTGGGGCCACCAATGTGTCGCGGACGACCACCGTGTCCATCACGTTCAGTGAGCCGGTGAATCCGATTACTGTCACGCCGACGACCGTGAATATTGGTGGTGGCGCCACCGGCACCACCAGCTTCTCGCCGGATCTGCGCACCTTCACCTTTACCCCGACGTTTCCATTCTTTGCGAATACCGGAATCTCCATACAAATGATTGGGGTGGAGGATCTGACCGGCAATACGAGTAATCCGGGTGGCGGGTTTACCACCGGAGTTGCCGCGGGAACCGATCTCGTCAACATGGCCACTACGGCCACGGCGACGGTCAATCCCACCACTCTTTTTGCCGACGGCACGACCACGACAACGGTGACCGTCACCAACATCGCGCGCAGTGGCGGCAGCCTGGTGCTGAATGGGACGTTGATCGGCGTGATGCCGAACGACGCACCTGGGAACGTGATAGGCGGCGCCATCTTGGGTGGCACCCAGAGTCCGTCCGATCCTCGAGTCCGCCTGTTCCCGACGCTCGGCGGCAGTTTCACGGCGACCTATCAGTCACCGAATCGTTCGGATCTGTTCCCCTTTGGAACAGCCAACGTGTCCGTTGTGAGCGTCGATCAAGCCGGTGCACCCACGAGGAGTCAGAATGCACAGAGTGCCGTCATCGGCTCGGTGGGAGCGACGGTAGTCCGTGGCAGCAGCTTCCTACCGTCCCGGAACCCCAGCGCGCTCCTGGCGAACGGCAGCAGTACGGGTGACATGAGCCTGGTGGTTCGAGACGTGTTTGGCAACCCGATTCCGGCTGGACAACAGGTTGCTGTGACGGTGGAACCGGTGTTTCCGCCGACCGGTGCGGCCTCAGTCGGAGGAACGATCAATGGTGGCGTGGTCGCGCCTGATCTGCGGTTCAAGTTGTTTACGGCTCAGATAGGCGGGTTGATTGAATTCACTTACACAGCACCCTCTCAATCCGGCAGTCAGAGTACGAGTGCGGTGGTGCAAGTGGCCGAAGTCGATGGCAGCGGCAACATTGTGACCAAAATTAGTACCTTAAACGGAGCAACAGACCGGTTTACCCTCAATGGCACGACGGGCTTCACCGGTCCACAGCCGGTGGTTGTGGCCCTGTCTCCCGCCCATACGCAGAGCGGGGTGGGGACCAATGCGACCGTGGATGTCTTGTTCAGTCAGAGCCTCGATCCCACGACCGTGAGTCCGAGCACATTTAGCGTGAACAGCGGCAGCGCGGTTCCAGGTTCCTATTCCTTCTTCGCTACCGATCTCGGGCCCAACACGCTGGTACGGTTTACTCCCACGGCGGCGTTTGCTCAGTCCAGCACGTTTACTGTCGCCATCACGGTCGGCATCAAGAACACGACCGGCATTCCGCTGCTCAGTGCGAGCAGCGCCACCTTCTCGACCGACACCGCTCCCGACACGACACCGCCGACAGTCGCGCAGATCACGCCACCATCAGGTAGTGCCGACATTGCGACGAACCGGACGGTCACTGTCCAATTCAGTGAACCGATCAATGCGACGACTCTGAGCGGCACGACGTTCACGTTGTCCACCGGCGGTACGCCGGTGAGCGGACGGATCTCTCTTGGCGCTGGTCCCAACGGCCCCAACACCGTGGCGACGTTTACGCCAAATCAGCTCTTGGGCGCTACAACCGGATACAACGTGGCGCTCGCTTCGACTATTCTCGATACGGCGGGCAATCCCCTGGCGTCGTTTGCGTCGGCCTTTACCTCCGGGACCGGCATCGATAACTTCCGCCCGAGCGTGGTGAGCACCAGCCCACCGTTGGGCAATGGTTTTAATTCCGTGATCCCCACGAATATTCCGCTCAATTCCACCATTACGATGACCTTCAGTGAGCCCATGAATCCGCTGACCATCACCCCCAACAGTTTCCAAGTTGCGTTCGTGTCGGATGCCAGTCCCCAACAAAGTGTCGCCGTGAGCGGGTCCCTCGCCATGTCTCCGGACTTGCGCACGGTCACCTTCACTCCAGTTCAGACATCGGCACCGAACAGTACGTACACGGTCACCTTGGGGAACAGTATTACCGATCTGGCAGGGAATACCTTGCTTTCCACGGCGGCTGGGTCATTCAAGACCGGCGTTCAGGCGGCTGAGGCGACGCCGCTGACGGTGGTCGTCAGTCCGGTTCAAGGTGATACGAACATTGCGATTAATGCTCCGGTCGTCTTGCAGTGCTCACGGCCGGTAGCCCCCACGACGGTGACCAACAGCACGGTGACGGTGAGCGGGAGTGCCGGTCCCATTCTGGGGAGCTTCGCGTTCGAACAAGAGAACCGTGTCGTACGCTGGAAGCCGGCCAATCTGATTCAACTGGCTCCCAATACCCTGCACTCCGTTTCTGTGTCGACCGGTGTCACCGATCTAGCTGGTGTGCCGATGGCCGCGACTGCCAGCAGCAGCTTTACGACCGGCGCCTTGACGGATACGACGATTCCGACAATTGTGGGCGCGATTCCCGCGAACGGCGCGACCGGTCAATCACGATTCACGACTATCCAAGTCACGATGAGCGAACCGATCAATCCGGCTACGGCAGTCCTTAGCCCGAACGGAAGCATGCTCCTCTCAGGCCCTGGCGCCATTGGGGTCGGCTTCTTCCCCTCGATCCCTGGCTCGTTGTCGGTGTCTGCCGATCGACGGACGATCACCGTGACCCCAGCACAACCTCTGATGGCGAATCAGGGTTATAGCCTGAATCTCAGCGGCGTGGAGGATCTCGCAGGGAACAAGGCGGGCAGTAATGCGTCGACCAGTCTCACGACCGGCTTTGCGGCGGGAACGACGTTGTCGGCGTTGCCAAGCACCGGTTCAATCCTGATTAATCCCTCGACCCTCTTTGCCGATGGGCTCCAATCGACGACGGTGATCGTATCTGGTGTTGCGCTTCCGACCGGTGCCTTGGTGCCGAATGGGACGACCGTTGCTGTGACGGCTGATCCCGCCCTCAGCGGAAGCGCCTCCGGTGGGGTAATTTTAGGCGGGACACCGAGTCCGACCGATTCCCGATTCAAGTTGTTCACGACGACGGGCGGCGGATTCAGTCTGACCTATATCAGTCCGAATCGACCGGTGTTAGCGCAGTTTGAAAGCGGCATCATCCAACTGGCGCCGGTTGATGGTGCCGGCACACCAGTGAATCGGGCAGTCTCCGGAGGGGGCAGTCCTCTGATTGCGCAAGCCAACGTCACGCTCGTTCGCGGGAACACGGTCACGTCGTTCTTCAATCCGGGTAATCCGAGCGCGGCCAAACTGCGGGCGACTGGCACGAGCACCTCCGACGTGACGATGACCTTGCTGAATGGGAGCACACTGTCGCCGGTCGGCTCACGCCTCGCCGTCACGGTCGATTCGGTGTTCCTGCCCTCCGCCGGCGGCACGATCAACGGCGGCCTCCTCGCTAGTGATTCGCGGTTCAAGATCTTTACGACCTTGCCGGACGGCACCATCGAGTTCACCTATACGTCGCCGTTCCTGTCCTCCGGAACCGGCACCGCCGTATTCCAAGCGGCGGCGGTCGATGACAGTGGGACCATCTTACGCGGGATTCCGTTCCAAGGGGGTAGTGGGCTCTTATCGCTGGACGCTGCGGCCGGTTCGATTGCTCCGCAACCGGTTGTGGTGGCCCTCTCGCCGGCGAATACACAGGCGGGCATCGGCACGAATGCCAGAATTATGGCGAAGTTCAGTCAGCCGCTGAATCCCACCACGGTGTCGGCGTCGACCTTCTCTGTGACGAGCGGCTTCGTCGCCATCACCGGCACGCGGACGGTCGGCGCGAGTGAACGTGGACCGAACACGTTGGTGACGTTTGTTCCGTCGGCGCCATTGCCGGCGAATAGCTCGATTGTCGTCGCGATTACCAGTGGAATCAAGAATACGGTGGGCGAGCCTCTATTACTGAATACGCTGAGCAGCGCCACCTTCTCGACCAGTGCGGGCGCCGATACGACCGCACCGACGGTTGTCCAACTCAATCCGCCGAACGGTGTCGGTGCGGTGGGGACCAACAACGTGATTACGGCTGAATTCAGCGAACCGATCAATGCCACGACCGTGACCACGTCCACGTTCAGCGTCTCAACCGGTGGAGTGCCGGTGAATGGCCGGGTCAACGTGGTGACGGGCCCGCGTGGGCCGAATACGCAGGCGATCTTTACGCCGGATCAATTGCTCGGCAGTTCGATCAGCTACGCCGTGGCGATTGGAGTCGGGATTACCGATACCGCGAGCAATCCGCTCGCGGCGCCCATCGCGTCTTCGTTCGGCACCGGCACGGGGATCGACAACTTCCAACCGAGTCTCGTGAGCGTGAGCCCGCAAAACGGAGCGACCGGGGTGCCACTCAACGCGCGCGTGACGATTCGCTTCAGCGAGCCAATCAATCCCCTGACGATCTTTTCGACGACGTTCAACGTGACCGGGGGCCCGTTCGGCTTCGGTGTGCCCAATGTGACGACGATCGCTCCAGATCTTCTTTCTGTCACATTGACGCCGACACAACTCCTCTTGCCGAATACCGCGTACAGCGTGAATGTGTCGAGCGGCACCAGCAATCCAGTCGTTCGAGATCTCGCAGGGAATGCCTTGCTTACGCCAGGGTTCAGCGCCGGCTTGGGGAGCTTCACCACCAGCAGCGGGCCGATCGATACGACCGGGCCCCAGGTGCTCGTAGTGAGTCCGGCTGATACGAGTACTGCCGTGCCGATCAACGGCCAGGTGGTCCTTCAGTTCTCGGAACCGCTTGCGGCCCCATCGGTCCATGGGCAAACCGTGACGGTGACGGCAGGGGGCGTCCCGATCCCTGGGACCATTACCCTGGAGCAAGCAAATACGGTCGTGCGGTGGAAGCTCCCTGTCCTGACCCAGTTTGCGCCGAATACGCTGCATACCGTGACCGTGACCACCGGCGTGACGGACATGGTCGGCAATCCGATAGCGACATCCTTCATCAGCACCTTTACGACCGAGGCAGGAACGGATACGACCGCACCGACCGTCGTATCCGTCACTCCCGCCGCCAGCGCGACGAATGTCTCTCGATCGGCGACGATCACCGTTACCTTGAGTGAGGCAATCGATCCGGCCACCGTCGTGGTCGCGCCATCGAGCGCAGGAGGGACCTTCAGCCTCTCAGCGTTCGGGGCGATTTCCGGCATCGTGCAAGGCAGTGCGGTCGTGTCGCAAGATCGGAAGACCCTCACGTTTACGCCAGCCTTCCCGCTCTTGTCGAATCAGGTCTTCTCTGTGGGTTTGCAGCAGATTGAAGATCCGGCTGGAAATAAGGTGACCTTCTCCAGCAACTTCACGACCGCCGTCGCTGGAGGCACGAATCTCACCGCGCTGCCGACAGCCGCAGTGGTCACGGCTACTCCGGCACAACTGTTTGCCGACGGACTTACGTCCACTACGGTGACGATGACGAACGTCGTCCGCAACGGCATTCTGGTGCCAAATGGGACGGTCATCGGTGTGACAGCTGATGCGGTCTACAATAATACGTCCGCCGGGGGCACCATTATTGGCGGAGTGCCTAATGTTGCGGACTCCCGCATCCGTCTCTTTACGACGTTGAACGGCAGTGTGACGCTGACGTATCAATCGCCCAACCGGCCGGATCTCTTTACTGGTGGAACGGGAACCATCCAAGCAGCCAGTGTAGATGCGGCAGGAGCGCCGATCGGTCTCTTGGGAACCGCCAACGTGACGCTGGTTCGAGGCGGGTTTGGGGGGGTCGATGCCAATCCGTCGAGTCTGCTCGCCAACGGCAGCAGTTTCTCCGATGTGTCGATCAGTGTGACGGATAATCCAATTGGCGGCGTCTTCCCGCCGGTCCCAGCCGGGGTGACCTATGCGGTGACGACAGAACCGGTGTTCACCCTCAACACAGTCCCAGGTACCTTGAATGGCGGCACGGTAGCGGCGGACAACCGTTTCAAACTGTTTACGACGATTCCGGGCGGCCTGCTCAACTTTACCTATACGGCACCCGTGCTGGCGGCTGGCCAAACCGGGACCTCCGCCATTCAGGTAGCCAAAGTCGATGGGGCCGGGACGATTCTCTCGCAATTCGGGTTGAACACGGTTTCGGGAACCACGAACATCAGTTTGAATGGGTCGACGGGTGCAACATCCCCACAGCCGATAGTGTTGGCCGTCTCTCCCGCCAATGGGCAGACCACGGTCGGGACCAACGCCACGATTGCCGCGAAGTTTAGTTTGCCTCTCAACCGTGCGACGGTGGTGCTGTCGGGAGCAGGCGCGTCCTTTACGGTGACGCAGGGGTTTGTGAATGTGCCTGGCTCCCTGGCCTTTAGCGCGAGTGACCGAGGCCCCGATACGATTGTGACGTTTACTCCAGCTGTGCCGTTTACAATCAATTCCAGTGTGTCCGTCACTATTACCGCAGGCATCAAGAGCGTGTCCGGGGAGTCGTTGCGGGCTACCAGTTCGAGTATCTTTTCCATCGGATTGGTGGCCGATGCTGTGGCGCCGACCGTGACGCAGGTCAATCCGGTCGATGGCTCCGGGGCGGTTCCGACGAATAGTTTTGTGAGTACCGAGTTCAGCGAGCCGATCAATGCGACGATGATCGACGGAACCACGTTTGCCGTCACGGCTGGAGGATCGCCGGTGGCCGGACGCTTTACCTTCTCCGAAGGCGTCCGCGGCAAAAATTCCATCGTGTCGTTTATTCCCAATCAACTGTTGACGCCCAATACGACCTATGTGTTGTCTATCACCAATGGTGTGAAGGATTCGTCCGGCAATGGCGTCACTCCTGCGACCATGACCTTTACGACGACGACGGGAGCAGACAATATCGTGCCGACCGTCCTGAGCAGCATCCCCACATCGGGCGCCACCGGGTTCCCTGCGATTGGGACCCCGATCACGATCACCCTGAGCGAACCAGTGAATCCCTTGACGGTCAATGTGAACACGGTGACGGGTCTTGGTGGGGCCGCGGCGCCTCCGACCGTCGTGTTGAGCAATAACAATACGGTGATCACCGTGACGCCTAGTCAACCGTTGTTTGCCGGCACGGGCTACACGGTGAGCTTCCAAGGGATTCGAGATGTGGCGGGCAATCCATTGGCCACCACGTTGATTTTCTTTACGACGGTACTGGCTCCGGGGACGATCAATCTCCCGACGAGCGCGACAGTGACAGCCAATCCGCCACAAATATTTGCGAACGGGTTGACGACGAGCCAGGTGACCATCAGCAACATCACTCGCGGAGGCGTGCTGGTTCCCAATGGCACGCTCATCGCCGTGACCGCGGCGCCGGCCTTTTCTGCCTCACTCGGTGGCACGATCAGCGGCCCGAGTGTGGGCACGAGCGTCGATGGTCGATTCCTGCTGTTCTCCACATTTGGCGCGCAAGTGGTGGTGACCTATACCTCGCCGAATCTTGTCGCGCAGGATTCCGGGGCTGGTGGGCAAGGCGTCGTGCAAGTCGCCTCGATCGATCTCGATACCAGACCGGTGAGTTTGATCGGCAGCGGGAACGTTTCCTTGATCGGGGCCAACAGCGTGATTGGGTCGTCCACTCCGACCACGTTGGTTGCGAATGGCACCTCGACCGCCGCCATCACGGTGACGGTCAAAGACAATGCAAGCAATCCCGTGCCAGACGGGACACGTATTGGCGTGACCGCGGCGTCTGTGTTCACCACCAGCGCCGGGGGGACTATTTTGGGCGGGACGACGAGTTTCGTCGATCCGCGCATCCAAGTTTTCACGACGGTGGGCGGTCAGATCACGGCGACCTATCGAGCTGGGACGAGCCCCGGCACCGCGTTTATTCAAAGCGCAGCAGTCGATGGGAATGGACTGGCGCTACGTTTCCTTGGGCAATTCTTTATCAGTCTTCAATAGGGCAGACCACGAATGATTCGGAGGACGTTATGAAACCCAGGTTTGGATATACGCAGGTTGCTATCGGATTTGCGGTTGGCCTGATGACCGTCGGTATCCCGCTGTCCGCGCTGCATGCGCAACAGCTCAGCCCACTGGATCAGGGCAAGGCGATCTATATGGGCCACTGCGCTGGGTGCCATGGATTTGACGGAGATGGGAATGGGCCGTTTGTCGCCGGCATGACTCCGGCTCCGAGCAATTTCAAGACTGCGACGGAGGCGACGTTGTCCGACAATACGATCCAGCAAGCAGTCTTAGTCGGCAAGGGCCCGGTGATGCGGGGCTATTCCACGATTCTCACCACGTCTGAGGTCAATGCGCTGGTGCTCTATCTGAGGTCGCTGGCGACGGCGCCTTGATCGTCGAGTGCAGCTCGCTCCATTGTTCTTCTGTACGCAAGGATGAAGATCGATCCAAGCATCCAAGAAAAGGGGTGTCCAGCCCGCAATTGAACAGTCCTTCCGCATCGTTCGGTTCGATATCACGTCCCACGGACAGGCCCAGGGACTTGCGCTTGGGCCATCTGTTTAAGCATAGCCCTGTGTTCCGTCCGCCTGTCCGCTAAGCGCTTGTCGTTCGACTCGCCGATAAATTTCCTCCTGATTCAGCCGATTCCCTTACCCTGATCAGACTGTTTCATCGTCAACTCACGATTTCTTCTGCTATGCGATTTTTTCTTATCCCGAAACCTCCTCTTTCAGCCACCTGCGCACATACCCCGCCGGACAACCTCCCGATCGACTGCGCTTGGGCTATTCTTCTCTCCCCCCTAGCCTAGCCAGACCGTGTGGCAAACACATCGATCCCGGCCCAGACTTCGGCTGGTGTCCGCCCCTGTAAATGGTCATGCGGCGGTCATAGTTATACCACGTACGGATCTCCCGCAACGTCCTGTTCAGCTCTCGCTCGTCCGCAATGGACTCGGCGGCTAGTTCACGCTTGACCGTCCCAATGAATCGTTCCACTCGTCCATTCTGCCAGGGACAGCCTGGCTGAATGCGCTGCTGGCGAATACCCAACAGCCAGAGGCCGAGTCTGAACAGGCGGGAGACCAACACCGCTTCATTGTCTGTGCGTAAGAATTGTGGTCGGCCATACCGCTTCACGGCTTGCACGAGTTCCTGCAACAACGTCCGTGAGGATTTGTCCGACAGCCGTTGTACCGCAGGCAGGCCCGGCTGGCATGATCGAGAATGACCAGCGCGAGATGTGGCTGTCCCTGCCGATCTGTCTTCACCAGCAGATCGCAGCCCCAGATCCGATTTCTCGGCATCGGTCGCGGCACGCGATGTTTCAGCTTTCTCCTGACTTCAAGTATCCAATACTGGTGCTTGCGACAGGTGTCCGCGACATAGGTCTTGCTCACCGTCATCTCCCGGCGCGACTTCCACCGCCGATTGAAGTGATGCGCAATGGCGCGACAACCCGCATCGGGCATCAGCGCTTTGAGCCGAATGAGTTCGTGCTTGACCCATTTGGGTTTCGGATGGGCAACGATCTTGGAGCGTGGCTAATGGCAAGGAATTCTGCGACAGCGTCGTCTCGGGCGCAGTGGGTCTAAGAGGCCTTTCAGCCAGCACCCTATCGTTCTGCAGGTCCAGAGACACCACGCCTCTAGCTGTCGCGGCAGCATCGACATGAGTAGACTCCTTTTGCGGGAAGCATTATCCGAGAATCTGAGCAATCGCCTGTCGGAGGCGCGCTTGATCGGGGAGAGTCTGTTGCCCCAGCCTCTTGAGAATTAGCGCAGGGTCGATCGTCGTCAGCACCGATTTGAGCACAGAGGGTTTTAGTAAAACAACTGCTTGCCAGTTCTGAACCTCCACCTCGCAGGCAACCTGTTCTGAATCCGGCTTGCTCATAATGCCCCACAACATAGCCGAGCGAGACTGGCGGGACGGGCGAGACGAGGTGGGAATCCAATCTGTTCGTGTCGCGCCTTTCTCGCATGTCTCGCGCTTCCCCCGCCAGGCTCCTAACCTTTCTTCATGTAGAACAATGTCAGCCCTGCCCTCAGCTTTGCTTTCGGCAGGATGGTGCGATGCATTCGAAATGGGGGAAGCTGTTCGACCGGTTCTTCCCAGCAGATGCGGAGTCCGTGGGATGCACCCAACTGACCAAGCTGGGCTGGGCCGATGACGAACGCAGTGCCTCCTCCCCGAAGCATCAGGCTGATCCCCTTCATGCGTTCGGCCAGGCTGGCCGGTCGATCTCTGCTGTCATAGGGCACCCAGTGGTAGACCACGTCATAGGAGTGAGGGGCTTCCCGATTGGACAGCCCTTCGTCCGAAACGAATCGAATGCGCGAGAGCCAATCCCACCGCTGCAACTCGGCACAGATGGTCCAGAGTCGTTGAGCCTGCCTTTGCGCAAAGGCCGGATACCGCACCAGCACAGTATAGTCTCTCGGCCGATCGAACGTGATGCAGCTCGCCACCACGGCATCGCCATTCTCGATGAGCACACGCTGGGCTTGCGAAAGAACCGCGCCGATTTCTCGATCTTGCTCGCCAATATCTTGTATGTAATCGGCTACGAACGGTTGCGCCGAGCATTCACCGATTTCAGATTCGTCTTCTGGATAGAGCAACGTCGCTCCGTAGGCGTCGGCTGACGGGATGGGCGGAACCCCATGGACAAAGACCGACCGCCAATCGACTGGGCTCATGGCCACCGACTCACCAGACAGTTCCAGACTCCCTTTCGGCAGGGTCACAGCCAACGTCGTCTCACGATCGCGATCCTTCAGGATGACATGCGCTCCGACAATCTCTGCACTTCGATCGCAAGGGGCAACGCGCCGACCTTTCGAACTCAGATAGGACAGCCCGGAGGAGTCTGACGCCACCGTGACCTTCTGCAACAAGCCGCCGTGGAAGGTCAGGCAAGCCCCTGCGCGCTCATCGAAATATCGAATCGGCAGCGTATCTGCCGGTAGCCAAATTACTTGATGGGATCGTTCAGGATTCATGAAGAGTGTGAACGGGTTACTTTCCCCAGGCGCCTGCGGGGTAAAGAAACTACTGAACAAACGGAAGGCGGCGTCGGATGGATAGGTGGGAATACCTCGGTATCGCAAAGGTTGCGGAGTCGGTTTTCCCTCATTCTGATCGTCGTAGAGTCCGCGAATCAATTCAAAGACCGCAGATCCAGTTCCCGGTAACAGCGACTGAAAGAGTTCGACGACCGGCAGGAAATCGATAGAAGGCCAATGCATCGCCCCCATGCAGGACATGAAGCGAGCCCGCTTGAAGTCTCCGTCCTCAAGCACATAGAAGGCATCTTTCCTCTGGCGGATTGTCGCGTGACCGGTCGGCTCGATCAGGAGATCCTCATCCCGATAGAACCATCGCACTTCCTCGAGCGGAACCCGGAGCGCCTGAGCCGCCATCGTCCGTAAATCATCGGCCTTGAGCCGTTGCCAACCAGGTTTCCTCGCGAGATTGAGGCTGGTTTCATTCACCAAACCAGCCGGCTTCAACCCGACCCATTGCCCCCAATCCAATCGTATCCGCGCACGGAGGAGGGCCACATTGCCTGTGGCATCAGTCCCCCACTCGCATTCATGCAATGGGTTTCCTGCTGGATCGGTCGCAAGAAACCGGCGACCGTCCGCGCGATAGAAAACGAGATGCCCTGTTGACTGTTCGACGCAACGGCCTCCAGCCGCGGCAAGATCGCGAGCAAATACATGATTCCCGGCGAAGCTGATGTTACCGGGATTGGCGAGCGCTGAGGGATTCACAAGAAATGATCTCAATTATGCTGCGGGCTGCTCAAACAGGCCAGCCAACGAGGCCGCAAGGAGAGAGAACCCCGAGGAGGTACATACCAAGCTTCGCTTGAACCGCTCGCTTCGATCACATGCGAGCGGATAGTCACTTTGCCTCAAGTATCCTTAAATCGGTACGTTGAGGGGTTCGAACGACTGAGAACGAAGTTGGGAGCCTGTTTCAGCAGCCTGATTACTCGCGGACTTGCCCGCTCCCCAATACGATAAACTTGAAACAGGTCAATTCTTCCAGCCCCATCGGGCCTCGGGCATGGATGCGGGACGTGCTGATCCCGATTTCTGCCCCAAGCCCAAACTGATAGCCATCGTTCAACCTGGTCGAGGCGTTCACCAATACCGCGCCGGCATCGACCTCGCGCAGAAACCGCATGGCTTTCGGATAGTCGGAGGTCACGATCGCTTCTGTATGGCGTGAGCCATACTTGGCGATATGCTCCATCGCCTCATCGACGTGCTTGACCACTTTCACCGCGACGATGAGATCGAGGAATTCTTTTCCAAAATCCTCGTCGCTCGCGGGCTTGGCCGAGGATGACAGCTGACAGGTTTTCTGACAGCCGCGCACCTCCACGTTAGCCGCAACCAACTTCTCAATGAATGGGGCGAGCCAATGACGCGCAATGCCTTGATGCACTAGGAGCGTCTCCATCGCATTACAGGTCGACGGCCGCTGCACCTTGGCGTTGAAGCAGATCCGCTCCGCCATGGCCGGATCGGCGTCGGCATCGACATAGATGTGACAGACGCCGGCATCGTGCCTGACGACGGGGATCGTGGCATGTTCGGTGACGACGCGCATCAGCGATTCTCCGCCGCGCGGGATAATCAGGTCGATGTAACGATCTTGCTTCAGCAGAAGAGGAACCAGCTCACGATCGGGCCGGGCGACAAAACTGATCGCTCCGGCTGGAACACCGGCTTTCTCTGCCGCCTCTGACAGAACCGTCGCAATCGCGGTATTCGAATGGATCGCCTCGCTTCCTCCCCGAAGCACGCAGGCATTCCCGGATTTCAAACAGAGGGCGGCAGAATCCGCCGTGACGTTCGGGCGGGATTCATACACGATGCCAATGACACCGATTGGGACCCGCACGCGCCCCACCTGCATCCCGTTCGGCCTGGTCCACATTTTCGGCATCTCCCCAAGTGGATCGGGGAGCGCCGCCACCTCGCGCAGGCCTGCTGCCATCTCGGTGATTCTCTTGGCTGTGAGACGCAGCCGGTCTGCCATCGCCTTCTTCTCCGGCGCAGTCCCGAAGGCTTCCAGATCCAGTTCGTTCGCGGCCAGCAGCACATCCTTCTGCGCTTCCAGGGCATCTGCCATCGCAAGAAGGGCTCGGTTCTTCACGACAGTTGAAAGCGTGGCCAGTCGGCCTGCAGCCCCTTTGGCTCGCGTGACCAATTCAGCGACATATTCTGGAATCGGTATGGGCGCAACCACTTCCACGCCAACCGGTTCGATGGGTTCGACTGACGCTTCCGCCTGGTTACTCTGGTTACTTCGGTCAGACAGCATATACAGACTCTTCTCTCATGACGTTGGGACAGGATACAGCGGGAGTTTCAACGCGGTCAAGGCGGCTAATCGCAGCAAAGAGGCTGAGGTCGAGGTTGAGGCTGAACGAAGATCAGACTCTCGTTATCTCAACCTTAGCCTAAGCCTCAACCTTCTTCGTGCTGGCGGACTTTTACAACTTTTGGCTAGATCACTTTCCTGAAGTATTCAATAGTGCGACAGAGGGCATCTTCGAGCTGCACTTGAGGTTCCCATTTCAGGAGAGTGCGCGCCCGACTGATATCAGGCCGCCTGACTTTTGGATCATCGGCTGGCAGCGGATGATAGGTGATGTGGCTCGATGAACGGGTGAGTTCCAATACCAATTTCGCGATCTCCAAGACAGTCAGCTCACGCGGATTCCCGATATTCACGGGATCATGCATGCTGTATCCATCGGTATCGTTATTTTGCGTGACGAGGAACTTGCGATCTGTCCGTTGTTCGACATTCTTGTCTGAGTCCAGCAGAAGCAACCCGGTAATACCGCGGACCAGGTCGTCAACGTAGCAAAAACTCCTGGTCTGAGATCCCTCGCCAAACACACTCAACGGTTTTCCCTGGAGTGCCTGGACGATGAAGGTCGAGACGACACGGCCGTCATTCGGCCGCATGCGTGGCCCGAATGTGTTAAAGATGCGCACAATCCTGGTATCGACCGCATGGTAGCGGTGGTAGGCCATCGTGAGGGCTTCTGCAAAACGCTTGGCCTCGTCATATACGCCACGGGGGCTGAGAGGATTGACGTTGCCCCAGTAAGATTCAGGCTGAGGGTTCACCAGTGGATCCCCATAGACTTCCGATGTGCTGGCCAAAAGGAACCTCGCGCCCTTCGCCTTGGCTAGTCCAAGAACTTTGTGCGTACCTAACGCACCGACCTTCAGCGTGGCAATAGGAAATTCAAGGTAGTCTTGCGGGCTCGCGGGTGATGCGAAATGCATGACCGCATCCAGTGGACCGTCGACATGCACATAGTCGCACACATTGTATTTGACAAAGGAGAATTGCTCGTGGCCGAGCAGATGGGCAATATTCTCAACCCGTCCGGTGAGGAGGTTGTCCATGCAGATCACGGAATGTCCGGTCTGCAGCAGTACATCGGAGAGATGACTCCCGAGAAACCCGGCTCCGCCTGTAATAAGAATACGCATGCGATGATTCTTCTTTTACGCTCCTCTCATCGGGAATGCCATAACATTTACCGGGATCGATGAGAAAGCTGGCTGGGTTTAAGGATTCATGGGCGGCTGCCCCTGAGTTGGCTGGGTAACTGGAGCGCTTCCACCAGGAGTGATCGACGATCCCGGCGCCGGTGGCACCCCAGCGCTGGGCACAGTCCCTTGCGGAACAATCGGAGCCGATGAGGGACTTGGATGTTGGAAGACCCAATCACGATAGGTGGCGCGTCCCTCGAAATGCCGGACTGCAAGGGGAAAATCTTTCTGTCGAAATGGCCTTGCGCGGCTCTTGCTCCGGACCCCCATGATGCCGCCTGTCGGCGCCCGAAGATATTCCCATTCTCCAGGTCCCATTGGGTCAAGATAGACCTTGCGCAAGAATGGTTTGGGTAATCTCGTGAGATCAGCCAATGTCTGGGGGTAGACCTCTCCAGGCATCACGCGACCTGCCTTGATCGTCGTGGAATACAATGCGAGGGCATTCTGGATCTCGATCCCTTTGGCCAAAAGATCCGCTTCACGCTCCCGTTGCACAATGACTTTCCATTGTTTCGCCGCAGCAGTCGTGGCAATACCGATGAGGACAATCACAAACATGAGCATGAGGTAGGTCACCCCTCGCTCATTTCTGGCACGTTGCCGGCGGCTGATAACCATTGAACTATTATGGTTGTACGGGAGCTTCTTCGGAGAGCAATACAGTATGTTCCACTCGTGCCCTACGGTCTTGCAATGTCACACTCTCTTGCGTGATCGCTTTCACCACGACGTGATCCTCCACGGTTTCTCCGGTCCTGACGACATGGACGTCGTCGTTCTTCGTGAGTACAGCCAGTTCGCCCTTCTTCCGCCACCCCTCCTCCATGCGCACAAACCCGAGATAGTGGAATTGGGCCAATCCGTCAAGGGCCATCTGTTGGTGCTGTGCCTGCTCCAACCCAGGATCGGACTCTGACTGGCTTGCACGAGCAACCCCCGTGTCATCAGAGCGGGGCGGGGCAAAGATATTGCGTGGCGGCGTGAAGGTCATCTCCCGTTGAGTCCGCGCGGCTGCGAGGAGATCGAGCTGAACGTGCAACCCATCGACGGTTCCACGGGTTGACCGAGGCGTGGAAACAGGGCCACTCACATTGGTCAGCGGCACGCGCACAGGCTCTTCCAAGGTCAGCCATTCCCAGGCAAGAATCCCACCCCAGAGCAGGCCAAGCGCAACCAATGCCGTTATTTTCTTTTGATTCATCGTCATCAAATCTCGGCGCTACTGTTTATCAGGCTCGCCTCGAAGGTATGTGGCGATCTTAATGTTGAAGGTCATCGTCTGGTCCTGCTGAGCGTCTGGGCGCACAAGTTCTAAGTCCTCGATGTAGACCAATTCCTCGGCCGTCTCCACGTCATAGAGAAACCGTCGCAGATCCTCGTAACGACCGGTCATCGTCCCCTGAAGCACACCCTTACTCGTATTGGCCACTGTCGTGGGCTCAGTCTTGTAGGAGAGCGCGGGGAGAATCACACGATCCCGCTTCGCCTCCTCAGTAATGCCCAGCGCCAAGGGAGCAAAATCCCGTTCAACCGGCAAGACCGACCACACCTGAACAAGATCCTTCCGCGCTTTCTGAGCCTCCTTATGGTGTGTGAATTCTTGACGAGCTTGGCTCCATTCCAACTCCAATTTCGCCCGACTCTGCTCGGCCCCATCAACCCCAACGGTGCGGACCACCCACAAGACTCCGGCCAGCAGCAACACCAACACAAGCCAGGGAATCAAAGTCCCGTAGGGTTTTCGCAACCGTTGGAGGATAAAATCCATCATATCGCTCTACCAGGCTGCGGAAAAACTATGTTGACACGCGAGACTGGCGGGAAAGGCGAGACGAGCGAGACGCGAAGGTTCGAGGTCCGAAGTTCGAGGTTTTCGGAACTTCGAACCCCGAACTTCTGGTCGCGCCTTGTCCGCAAGCAAGTCCGCAGCTCCACGGCTGACCCTCGTTTCACGTTTCACGCCTCACGTTTCACGGTTCTGTTCAGCATCCTGCTATATACCCGGTTGCCGATAACGCAGCGTCAGGTCAAACTCAACCAAGCCATCCGGCCCCACCCGATGCTGGCCCAGCACAGGATCGCGGAAGACGGCGTGGTCTTGCAATGTGACCGTCAATGCCGTCACATCTTCGACCGTCACTGCCAGCCCTGTCATGTGTACGACCGTGCTCCCGGGATCCAGACGTATACTCTTAATCGATACATGCTGAGGAATGGCCGCTTCAAGAGCGGACAGAAACTGCGTCCAGGAAAAATGCCGCTTCGTAAGCAACCGGTTCGCTAAACTGACTTCGGCCGGCAACTGCTGCAATGAAGACCCGGAGAGATCAATACCCTCCTGTTGAGCCTGAGCGAGGAGCTGATTATCCTGCATGCGAACCTGATCGAGGCGCACTTGCATGTCCTGCCAGTCGCGCATGGTCATCACGGTCTGGGTCACGCTCCAGAGGATTGCGACCCCTATGATCCCACTTAGGGCAACCAGCACCAGGCGAGTAGGCACAACATACCACCGGTATCGGCTACTCAGTTCGATGTGAAAATACTTCGCCCCCCCTGGCGTCACCAGAACACTGTTCGCCCTGCCGGCGAGCGCACGAATGGATGTCTGTCCAAGTGCCATCGTCTACATCACCCCTGCCACGACAGGAAGCGTTGCCCATGACGGATTTCCCCCGTCAGAAGTCCACCCCACCCGTTCGATCGCTTCCCAATCCAGTCTCTCAGTCGACAAGCCGAGTTCCCTGTTCAGCGCCTGTTCAAGCGTCGGGAATGGGTTGTCGCCGGCGAGGACAATCTCAGTCACGTTCAGGCCGGGATGATGCTCGCGGCACGCACGAAGAGACGCCGCACACTCCTCGACAATGTTGTCAACCAGGTCTCCGCCAAGGTCTTCTTCACCTTGTAGACCTTCGGCGCTCAACAGCTTGGTCCGAACAAAAACCAATCGGCCTTCCTGCATGACGAAGCAGGTCAACCCGCCGTCCGATACACTGACCCAGAGCAGATCACGGCCCAACCGTTTCCGGCCACCTGCCGCTTTCAGCCAGAGATTAAACAAACGAAAGCTGGTCACACCGACTTCCTGCGGAAGCAACCCGACCGATTCACAGAGGGACTCGTATTGCTTCAAGATGGCCTCTTGAATCGCCACGACAAGGACGACATGGGAATGCTCATCCCCTGCCCCATGTGAGGGGAACTCCTGCCAGACAATCTTGGCCCCGGCCAGGGGCAACAGCTGTTCCCGCCCTAGGCGCCAACGAATCAGCGTCTCTTGCTCCTCTGCCTGCGCCGGAAGTTCTTCCAGTTGCAATAACGTCGCGCGCACCGACATATCTGACAGCAACAACACAATCGGACGTGGAATGTCAGACAGCCATACACGCCCTGCGAACCGAATATCTCGACTTGGTCCCGCCAGCGACCGAAGACGGCTCTCAACCGCAGGCATGTCTGTCAAGTTCAGATCCATCGGGGACAGTTTGATAGCCCCGGTCGGTGCTGGCGAGAGAACGCACCGGTAGCGATGCCGCCCCCGCCAGGTACGGATGGCCTCTCCCCAAGCAAGGGTCTGCGCTCCGATTTTCAAGCAGTGTCGTGGACGACTGGTGGTCAACCCCCACATCGCTTACCCCTCCTCGCTAAACGTCACTCGATTGATCTCGCGCAAGGTGGTGGAACCTTCCAGCACCTTTCTGAGTGCGGACTGCCGCAAGGTAATCATCCCGCTGGTCACCGCGCGATAGCGGATCTCGGACAAGGGACGCTCGGCCAGAATCATTTCTTTGATTTCATCGTTCAGATCCAGAAATTCCGTGATGCATTTTCGTCCGCGATACCCAGTGCCATGGCACTCCTGGCATCCTTTGCCTTCATAAAATGGCACATCCTTATATCCCTCGAAATCAAGCCCGGACTCTTCCGCCAGCGCGTTGTCGAGCTTGACCGCCACTCGACAGGCAAGACACACCATTCGAACAAGCCGCTGCGCTAACACACAGTTCAGTGCGGCCAAGAAGTTGTAGGCATCGATTCCCATTGAGGCAAATCGTCCGATCACATCGAACACGTTGTTGGCGTGCACCGTCGTCAAGACCAAATGGCCGGTGAGCGACGATTGAATGGCAATTTGCGCGGTCTCTGCATCGCGAATCTCGCCGACCATGATCTTGTCAGGATCATGCCGCAGGATGGATCGAAGTCCTCGCGCGAAGGTCAGGCCTTTCTTTTCATTCACGGGAATTTGCACGACTCCCGACAATTGATACTCAACCGGGTCTTCGATCGTGATCAGCTTATCTTCCTTGATATTCATTTCCGTAATCGCGGCATACAGCGTCGTCGTCTTTCCACTGCCAGTCGGACCGGTCACCAGCACCATGCCGTAGGGCCGCGTGATCGCGCGCCGAAAACGCTTCAGATCTTCCACATTGAATCCGAGTCGTTCCAACCGCAACGTCGACACACCCGCGGTGATCGCCTCGCGGTCGAGAATACGAATGACGACCGATTCACCGAATACACTCGGGAGAATTGAGACGCGGAAGTCGACGGTCTTTCGCTCCAGTCGCATCCGGAAGCTTCCATCTTGCGGCACTCGCCGCTCGGCGATGTCCAGGTCCGACATAACTTTCAGCCGCGAGACCAATGGCGCATGGAGACGGATATCGAGAGGCTCCATCGCCGGAACGAGAATCCCGTCGACACGCAACTTCACTTTGGTAGCGCGGTCGGCGGCTTCAATGTGAATATCGCTGGCCCGACGCTGCATTGCGCTTAGGAGGATCGAGTCCAACAGTTTGACAGCAGGACTTTGGTCCTCCCCCGCTTGATCGATCGTGAGGATTTCCTCTCCCCGTTCATCTTCCTTCACTAACACGGATCGATACTCTGCCTCGAGCTCCCGAAGGGCTTGGCTGGAACCTTCACTGCGCTCCAAGGCCGCCAGAATCGCACTTCTCGGGCTCACCACCAGATCCAATGGGTACCCCAAGAGCAGTTCTAACTCATCCAATGCCAGAATATTCTGCGGATCGGGGATGGCGATGGTCAATCGGCCTTGACGCTCTGCAATCGGTATGAAGGGATGCCGCTGCATGAGTTTCACCGACATGGAATCATAGAACGACTGGTCGACCCGGAACTCCGCTAGAAGATCGCAGGGCAAGTCAAACTGGGCCGCCAACGCACGGGCCAGCTGATCCTCAGAAAGAATCCCCTCGCTCACTAAAGTCTGGCCGAAGGCTGCCGTCACACCGCCCAGTCGGCTGAGCACTTGGTCGAGCGTCTGTTTCGGCAGTATCCCCTGCCGTACAAGAACATCAGTCAATGTTGGTCGAGTCACAGTCCGTGCCATAGTTTCCTACTCACTCCTCGACACATGAGCGCAATTGGTTTGTCTGGTCTGTCTGGTTTTTGGTTGAACGAAACTAACCAGATGAACCAAATCAACCAGATAAACAAAACAAACCAGATCAATCAGCGCTACACCGCCCCAGCCATTTGAAAGACCGGCAGATACATGACAATGACAATCGCACCCACTAAGACCCCCATGATCAGAAGGAGCACCGGTTCAATCCATGTCGTCAATTGCGTGAGCCGGAGATCCAGGTCTCCTTCATAGAATTCAGCCACGTCATGCAACATCGTGGGCAACGACCCGGTTTCCTCCCCGACCGACAGCATTTCCACCGCCAGTTTGGGAAATACTTTGGGACGATCCAGCGCGGCAGCCAGGGTCGTCCCTTCGCGAATTTCCGCGACCGCACCCGCGACGCCAACCGATACATACCGATTGGAGATGGCTCCCCGTGCAATAGACAATGCATCCACAAGCGGGGTGCCTCCGGCAAGAATCGTCGCGAGGGTGCGCGTGAGCTGGACTGTATAATGCTTTACGAAAATCGGTCCCACAATGGGCACGCTCAATGACAGCCGATCCACAGCGAGCCGCCCAGCTGGTGTCGTATAGTACGCACGACCTGCGAGCCCCAGAGCGGCAAGCCCCACGAGTCCAGGCACAACGTACGCTTGGCCCCCCGTCACAAAATCGAGCAACAATTGCGTGGCAACCGGCAAGGATTTCGACGTCTCCGCATAGACCGACACGAACGTCGGCACGACGTAACTCAACAGAAACCCGATGACGGAAACCCCGACAAGCACGAGAAAGCTAGGATACGCAAGCGCCTTCGAGACCTTCTGGCGCAACCCAATCATCAATTTTAAATATGCAATGAACCGCTGCAGCACCTCCGCCAAATTCCCCGATTGTTCTCCGGCTTTGATCGTCGCAATATATAGTTCTGAGAAATGGATCGGATGTTTTGCCAGCGCTTCCGAAGCCGACGCCCCGCCACGAATATCTTGCCGAACCGTCCGCAAGGCCTCTTGAAACCCTGAATGGTTGGCTCGCTCAATCAAGAGATCCCACACCCGCAACACAGGAAGACCGGCTTTCACGAGGGCGAGCAGCTCTTGATTGAACACCAAGAATTCCTGGAGCGGGAGCTTTCTAAACGCGTGCCACTCGAGACCCAAGCCGGTTGTGGCTGCGCCCCGTCGCTGTAACCGAAAGACAAGGAAGCCTTGGCCCTCCAGTTTGGCACGAACGAGGTGCTCTTCCTCTCCCTCAATCTGCCCATCGAGGGTTGAGCCATCAGGACGGGCCACTCTGTAAGCAAATACAGGCATGATACGGCGTGCACAAATGTCGGACCGAAAACGGGAATGTTACGGCGTCGGTGCGCCCTTGTCGGGAGCGACCCCAGATATGGGCCGATCTTCCGGCAACCATAGAGCCTGGCCAATGACAATCCTGTTGTCGGTCAATTGATTGACGGCCCGCAGATGTTCTAGTTGGACGCGATACTTCTGCGAAATGCTCCAGAGCGTATCACCGGGCTTTACAGAAACGTATTTCGTTGGAGCCATCGGCTGCTCAACCCTGGGCGAAACCCCATGATTTGCCGGTACCGCCATCTCAGCAACCGAGGTCGCGGCCACCTGAGATGCTCGAGAAAATTCTGAAGGCTGATTTCGTTGTATGGGAACCTGCATGGCCTTCTGGCCCTTGCCTATCGCCCCACTGGACGGTAGTGCGACCGCCCCTTGCCCATCATGAGCAGGGTTCGATTTCCCAGTTCTTGAGCGCGGCTTCATCAGACCATGTAATTGAAGACTGCTACGGGACAGATGCGCCCGCTCCGTCCGAGCCGCAGCCAACTCTTCCCGTTGCAACTCGATCACCTGCCGTGCTTCGGTAACTCGCCGTTCTGCTTCTCTGACCCGTCCTTCAAGCTGCGCCCGTGCAACCTGCGCTTCTGCCAATTCCCTGCGCCGCGCCTCAAGGTCAGCCCGCAAATCAGCGACTATCCGTTGCGCATCGCGCACCGATGCTTTTAACGTGTCTGTGGTCAGCTCAAGATCGACCACCTCCGGCTCACGCATCGGCTCAAGTCCGCCACATCCTACAAACAAGACTGAGGCGAAGCCGACAGCACAGAGGACGCCAATGCGCACCATCGAACAGCTGGAGCCTGTTGCTTCAACCGATGTCTGGAGCAATTTGTGATGACGGTTGTGTATGGACATCCTTACCAACGATTATACGGCGTGCCGTTCGTCCCCACGAACTCGGCCCCTGAAAAGATATCGACCACGCCCCCCTCGATAGGATCAGTAATCTCTTGCCATGTAGTCGTCGCACCGGTGAAGGGATCTTTTGGGATCCCCCGCAAGTACCCGGTGCCCACCAATGCCGACAGAGACGGGGGATACTTCCCCTGATCTGCCTTGTGCTGATCCAGCACATCGCGGAGCGTCGAGAGATCCTGACGCAAGGCAGCCTCTTTGGCCTTCACCACCGACGATTGGTATGAGGGCACCGCCAAGGTGGCGAGAATACCGATGATCGATACGACGATCATCAGCTCAAGCAGAGTGAAACCATTTTCGCCCCGTGGTCCGCACTTACCAATCTCGATACTTGGTGCCATCTAATGCCGTGTCCTGACTCTGTGTCATCACGTCGTATACGTCATCCCCGCACCAGCTCGATGCGTTCGGCACATCCTTATAACATCGAAACAACCAATCGGCCTTGCCAGTCAAGGGATCGAGGGGAAGACTCCTCAGATAGCGCCTCGTCGTCGTGCCTCTGACCGTGGCCTCTTCACCCGTAAGCTTGATCCCCAACAGCTTATCCAAGGACTTCGGATATCCGTACACACTCGTTACGTCTTTGCACGTGAGCTTATTCTTTACGCATGCTGACCCCAGTAAGACATCGCCATCGCGGTTCCACTCCAGTTTAAAGGTATCGATGGCGGCCCGCATGACCCTCAAATGCTGCCGCAGTTCTATTTCATGAGTCCGTTTCGCCGATAGGCGGCTGAGCGGCATAGCGATTGAGGCAAGGACCATCACAATGGTCAGCGTGATCAGGAGCTCCAAGAGGGTCACGCCTGACTCTTTCACCGCACCCTCACAATACCTTTTCCTTCTTGGAGCGGCGCCGTGGATGATTCCGTGGAAGAATCCACCAACGCCACACGCACAGGAGACACCCCAGGCGCCTTGGCGTAGAACGTGACCGTGACGGTCCGTCCTCCTGCCTGTCTCGCTGATGATGCGACTTTGAAGGCAACCGTTCCAGCTTGCGTCTCCGCGCTACTTGACGCCTGCTCGCCTGTGGCGTCTGACTGTACGACTTCACCATTCAGAAGCTTTCTGAATTCCAGAACCTGTGGATCGTACTGAAGCTGAAACACACCTTCCGCCGATGGGCGAAGACGTTCGTCAGTGATGGCAAGCTTAAATTCTTTTCCCATTTGAATCACCGACTCGTCCGGCCTGATCAAGATCCCCGCCCCTACCGAAGCCATTGGGGTGAGTGATGCTGCAGCAGCCTTCCCTGCCATTCCCCCTTTTCCCGGCCCTCCCGATGATGAGACCCCCGTACCGGAAACTCCGCTTCCCATCATGGAAATCTTCTTCCCCTTTGGGGCAAACAGAGGGCTCGTGGCATAGCTTGAGTCCGTTCCGGACCAGAACACCTGCGTACTGAGCCCGGGAGGCGCTATCCCTTGAATGATATGTGGTGTGATCGTCAGGATGACCTCGGTGGTGACCCGCTGAGTCTTAAAAGAGCTCAAGAGATTGCCGATGAAAGGAAGATCGCCGATCCATGGGATAGTGGTGCGGGATTTGCGGTCCTCCTCTTGGAGCAATCCTCCCAACACAATGGTTTCACCATCTCTGACATTGAGCATGGTTTCTGCCGACCGATTACCGAACTTGAACTGGGTAATGGGGGGACTGGCTTGGAGCAGCACTTGCTCGCCAAGACGGACGACTTCAATCTTCATCTTCAGAGACAGTTCATTTCCCAGATGGATGGAGGGCTCAACGGTCAATTTGACTCCAGTGTCGCGGAATTCGATCGAGGTCACCGTCGAAGTCGTCGGCACGGCCCCGGTTGCCGCTTGACCGGGCAAAACATTCGTTGTGGAAAGCAGGATCGGCTGCTTATCACCAATGTTAATTTCCGCCTTCTTATTGTTGACCACGCGAACTTTTGGAGCGGCAAGAGTCTTGGCATCAGTGACCTGTTTAAAGAAATCCAGCTGGATGTTGGTCGGAAGCTTGAAGAGATAACTGTCCCCTCCAAGATCAGTAAGCTGGCCCCGGGTGAACTGCTGCCCGAGTGTTCCGGCGATCAAGCCCGTAAACCCAGGAGGTACGATGGCGCCTGCGATTTGCTTGGGATAGGTCAGCCCATAGGTCTGATCGACCGTGCGGTCGACTTCCAGAACCTCGACATCAAACAACACTTCGGACTCCAGGCGGTCGTTGGCCAAGATGATCTTTTCAGCCATCTCCAGTTTTTCCGGTTGGTCCCGGATGACAATCGTGTTCAATTGTTCATTGGCATGCATCCGTTTAGAATCGAGCATGCTCTTCAGCAACACCAGCATGTCTTTCGCTTTGGCATTGGACAGATAGAACGTCCGAATCATCAGATCTTGATACTGCTCCTGCTTCTGCTTGGTATTGGGGCTGACAATCATGACGCCCGGGGATACGGTTTGGGCGAACAGGCTATTGCTGTTGAGAATGAGATTGAAGGCCTCTTCGAACGGCGTGTCCTGAATGCTGATGGTCACCGGGTCATTTCTGACATCCTTGTCGAAAATGAGGTTGATCCCTCCGGCCTTCCCAATTCCTTCCAGGACTTCTTTGAGCCCGGCATTGCGGAACCGAAGTGTCACCGGCTGCTTCCGCCGATCATCACGGTTCAGCGCCTGCTGCTCCTCGGTAAGTTTGGAGATGCTCTCAAGGGGTTCCTTGAACGATGGATCAAGCTCAGCGGCTCTGGCATAGGCTTCCATAGCCTCGTCAGTCCGACCGAGCTGGGCAAGGCGATCAGCCTCTCGATTCTGACCACGCGCATCTTTCAAACGAAGCGCTTCAAGCAACCCCGATTGATGATCGGGACTGGACGGTTCGATGGTGAGTGCCCGCTTAAACTGTTCCGCTGCGAGGTCCGGCTGATGGTCTTTGAGATACGCCCGTCCTCGCGCCTCGTACGACGCCGCAGCTCGTTCTCGAGCCATGGTATATTTGCCCTGGAGTGTGGGGTTGAAGGGCTCATCTTTCAGCGCCTGCTTATAGGCGAGACTCGCCTCCTCCCAATTACCCGCTGCGAGATGTTGATCGCCCCGCTTGATATCAAGTGAATTAAAGTAGGCGCAGCCGGCGAGAAAGGCCATGGCCCCAATGGCACAGCACATTCCCACTGCGGTATGTCTTACGATATTATTGCCCGGACTATTCATTGGTCACATAATAAGGCCAACGCCAAGAGATGGAGCCAGGGAAACTACGTGGAATTTTCATGCCACCAGCAATCTATAGCAGCCTCTATCAAGTGGGGCAATGAGAATCACAAACTCTACTGATGGTGAAAGACGGGTATCCTGTCTGCTACGTACTACAGGGGGCGCCCGAATGCGAACAGGCGGGCTTCCCGCTACTCTTTCCGTATCAGAATACGGAGAAAAGCCCCCTGGCGCAGAATGAAGAACAAAGTGGCCTGCTACTCTTCTATAAGCGCCAATACTTGAGCGTCTTTGGCAGTTTCGCCGGATCAAGCAGACATTTCACATCAATCACTACACCATCCTGCTGACTGCGGAGAGGCTTGAGCAGCTTCTGCAACCCCATATCCGCATATCCACGATGCGCTACTGCCACAATAATTCCGTCGATATCCCTGAGATCGTCCCACTTGGTCAACTGTATTCCATATTCTTCGACCGCCTCTTCCGATTGCGCGATCGGATCATGCACCTGGACTTGGACTCCGTACTCTCGCAATTCGCGAATGATGTCCGGCACCTTGCTATTTCGCAAATCCGGCACGTTCTCTTTAAATGTGAGCCCCAAGACAGCCACTTTGAGATCGCTGACTGGCCGAGACAACTCACTGAGCCGCTTCATCGTCTGCTCAGCAACAAACTTTCCCATTCCATTGTTTATGCGCCTGCCAGCGAGAATCACCTGGGGATGATAGCCCACTGATTCGGCTTTGCTCGTCAGGTAGTAGGGATCGACTCCGATACAATGCCCTCCAACCAACCCGGGGAAAAACTTCAGAAAGTTCCACTTGGTTCCTGCGGCTTCTAGGACTGACTTGGTATCAATTCCGAGACGATGGAAGATGAGAGCCAGCTCGTTCATCAACGCAATGTTCAGATCCCGCTGGGTATTTTCAATCACCTTCGCAGCTTCCGCAACCTTGATGCTCGAAGCCCGATGAATCCCTGCCTTGACCACGAGTTCATAGGTGTCGGCGACAATCTCCAGCGTCGCGTCATCTTGGGCTGACACGACCTTGATGATTTTTTCCAGCGTATGTTCCTTATCGCCTGGATTGATGCGCTCAGGAGAATACCCGAGTTTAAAGTCCACTCCACACTTCATCCCGGAGGCCTTTTCGAGAATAGGTTGGCACACTTCCTCAGTGGCCCCAGGGTAGACCGTCGACTCAAAGACCACAATCGACCCGGGCGACAGATTAGCCCCGATCAGCTCGGATGATTTACGAAGAGCCGTCAAATCCGGCTGAAGGGCCTCATTGATCGGCGTCGGCACGGCCACGATGATAAAATCCGCCGCCTTGAGATCGCTGGGTTGAAAGGTATATTGAATGTCAGTCTCTTTCAGATCCGCGCCGGATACTTCACCGGTACGGTCAAGCCCCTTCTGTAATTCTGCGATCTTGGCCTTGTTGATGTCAAAACCGATCACTCGCTGCTGCTTCCCGAACGCGACAGCGATAGGAAGGCCCACATAGCCGAGTCCAACAACTGCGATCTTTCGTGCGTTCTCTTTCTGTTTAGCCATGAATCCTCTCCGTAGGCTTTTAATCAGAATGGCAGAACCTCAGACTTCCGTCAATGAATCAAATCAACGCTGTGTGAAAAATCTTTTCATGTTGGTAGAACATGTTCGATCTAAAACCTACTCTTGCCCAAACCTGGCATCTTTCCCGTGGCAATGGCTGGCGCCTTGCGATTGTGCTTGGGGGACTACCTTGGCGGCTCAGAGCGTTCCAGACCGTTCTTGCGCCCGATGAGGTGAGCTTGGTGGCAGTCGTCTTGTCCAGTTTGTTGTTCTGCCGTTTGCTAGTCGTTGAGATAGCGGCGGTGTCTCTTTCTTATCGGCACCTAACCCTGAATACCTGATCCCGATTCAAAGAAACACTGGAGCTAATGCTGGAGGTGGTCGTAATTGAACCTGCGGGCCAATCTAAGAAGATCGCAAGTGTACTCGTAAGCCTTGTCCTGATCTGTTCAGGATGTGCTAGCAACCACCATAACCTTTGACGACAATGGGATATCCCCTTTGGCCTAATGACTCGGCCGATTGTTTCAATTCATTGCCAACCTTCTTGGGTATCTCATTCTCTTCGATCTCCTTAATCACGCTGGATACTTCCTGCTCCATTTTCGTCGTCGTATTTTTTAACGTTGTGCTGGCTTGACCAACAACCCCGGCCAGGACAAAGTACGTCGAATCGATGCAGACCTAACGTTTCAGGTTGTGTGAGGCGAAGAATAAACAAGTCAATGCGGCGTGCTGTGCCCTGGCAGCGCTTGATACCACCCATTGGCTTGAACCAATGATACAGAGCAGTCGAACAACGCACTGAGATTGGCTTCTGTGAGAACAGATCGCTTTTCTCCATCCTGTAGAATTTTCCCTTGCTTCAAGAGGACGACACGCTCTACTTCCAGCGGAATCTCGTGGATATGGTGCGTCACCAGCAACAGAGTCTTGCCCTTCTGCATATGCGCCCGCACCATATCGAGGTAATGAAACGTCGCCGTAAGGTCGAGCCCACTGGTGGGCTCATCGAGCACCAAGGCAGTTGGTTCATGCACCAGCGCACGGGCGAGTAGGCAACGCCTCTGCTCTCCCGTCGACATCTCGGCAAACTTCCTGTCGGTCAAGAAACCGATACCGATCTCGTTCATCACGACATGGGCGTTAGCAATCTGAGCAAAGCTAAAATGTTGGTGCCCATAGATGCCAATGCTCGCATAGTAGCCAGACAGCACAACTTTCAACCCGCTCACATTTTCCATGTATTGATGCTGAAGGTCGTGCGACACCATGCCCAATCGTTTGCGTACATCCCAGACGTTCCACCGTTCTTCGCCGAAGAGCCGGATATATGTTTCATCATTGGGGACTGGATGGACCTCGCCGGCCAGCAATTTAAGAAAGGTCGATTTCCCGGCGCCATTGGGACCGAGAATGGCAACGTGTTCACCTTCTTGGAGCGACAACGAAAAGTCGGTGAAGACACAGGTGTCACCCCGATAGACCGTGGCCTTCTCGATTTCAAGGATGGGACCTTCGTAGGAGGGGGAAGGCATTCGCAGGAGAAGCCCTAGGCTTCGTCGGGGTCAAGATTGACCCTTGCCGTAGTTTTTTTCTTATTTGAAGAAACGTTCTTATTCAGAGCACCAGGAATCTTCGGTGTGGGTGTTTTCACATCGGCGTTCTGTGCTCGGTGGAGCAACGCGTGATCCATGAGCACCAGGGCCATCATGGCTTCGGCGATCGGCGTCGCTCTGATGCCGACGCAGGGATCGTGACGTCCGTTCGTTTCGACGGTCACCGGCTTGCCCTGCTTATCGATGGACCGGCGGGCCACACGGATACTCGATGTCGGCTTAATACCGATCGTGACGACGATATCCTGGCCAGTTGAAATACCGCCAAGAATTCCGCCGGCATGGTTGGTCACAAAACCATCCGGAGTCAGTTCGTCGCCATGCTCCGACCCGCGCTGCGTCACAGAACCGAAACCTGATCCAATCTCGACGGCCTTTACGGCATTGATGCTCATCATGGCTGCGGCCAGATCCGCATCGAGCTTCGCATACACAGGCCCGCCCCACCCTACCGGCACAGATTCAGCCACCGTGGTGATCTTCGCCCCAACCGAATCGCCTGCTTTCCGCAACTCATCCATGAATAATTCAAGCTTTGGCACGACCTCGGAGTTTGCGGAGAAAAATGGATTCTTAGCGACCTCACCCCAACTCTTAAACGGCGCTTCAAGCGGACCAAGCTGACTCAAGTAGCCACGAATCACAACACCGTACTTCTCTCGGAGCCATTTCCTGGCGATCGCTGCTGCTGCCACTCGCACAGCTGTTTCACGTGCAGAGGCGCGCCCACCGCCGCGATGGTCGCGAATGCCATATTTCTGCCAATAGGTATAGTCCGCGTGACCGGGCCGGAAGGTATCGATCAGATTGCCGTAATCCCTGCTGCGCGCGTCTTCGTTGCGAATGAGTAACGCGATGGGGGTGCCGGTGGTCTTACCTTCAAAGACACCGGAGAGGATTTCGACGGTATCGGATTCCTGCCGTTGGGTGACATGGCGAGAGGTGCCTGGCTTGCGTCGATCGAGGTCGTGCTGGATGTCATCGGCAGAGACGACCAGACCGGGCGGGCATCCATCCACGACACAGCCAATCGCAGGCCCGTGGCTCTCGCCGAATGACGTGACGGTGAAAACTCGGCCGAACGTATTGCCTGCCATAATCAGACTCAGCTTCCTGCCCGAAGGCGCTGAAGCATTGCGTCCCAAACCTCGCGTAGGCCCAGACGGTCGGCCCACTCGCCGATGTAGCGTTCGTCGATCTCACCCGCACTGATTTTCATGATGCCCGCAATATCGCGCAAATGCTTTTCAGACCCTCCATCGCGATAATACTCCATCTTCTTGAGGATGACATCTTCGGGAGCGGCAAAGCGCGCTTCGTATGAGTCAGCGGGGTGAATCAGCCGTGCCCGCTTGAACCGACTCTGTTCAAACGGCGTTCCCTTTTGAATCATGACGTCGATCTTGAGCCCCGACGCGGGATGAATGATATTGAATTGGCCCTTGCGAACCAGCGCATCTCGGATTGCCTCGTCGCTCAGATAGTATTCGTCATGGGGAAATTGCGCCGCAAAGGGGGCCACGTGCGCTTCATCCAGATCGACCACGACGTCAATGTCGTTGGTCAGCCGCGGTTCGCCATAGGCCATCGCCGCGACGGACCCCGTAATGAGATACGGAATTTGCAATCGTTCGAGCACCGCCACAAGCCGTTCCAGCAGGTCATGCAGCTCCATGCGACAGTCTCCCGGCCACCTCTCTTGCAACACGCTGGGAGTCCCAGTCCGGATGTGCATAGGTCAGATGGGCCCGAAGCAGTCGCACGGCGGATCGTCTTAGAGCAAATCCAATCGCGAGACGCTGAGCAGGGGTCTTGGTCCGAAACACCTCAGCCATACGGTCTTCCACGACTTCGATTTGTCCCGCATCCAGGCGAAAGGGTTGGGTCATTCGATCACATCCAGCTTGATGCGCAATTCCTTTAATTGATCGGCACTGACGGAAGACGGCGCATCGGTCAACGGACATTGTGCCCGTTGCGTTTTGGGGAACGCGATCACGTCGCGGATTGAATCTGCCGCCCCCAACAACATAATGAGCCGATCGAGTCCGAAGGCAATACCTCCATGAGGTGGGGCGCCATAGTCCAGCGCGTCGAGCAAGAACCCGAACTTTGCCTGCGCTTGCTCCTTGTTGATGCCGAGCAGATCGAGAATGCGCAACTGAATGTCGCTCCGGTGGTTCCGGATACTCCCGCCGCCGATTTCGCTTCCGTTCAGCACCATATCATAGGCCTTCGCCCGCACTTTGAGCGGCTCTGAATCCAGGAATGCCACATCCTCGTCCATCGGCGCGGCAAATGGATTGTGCATAAAGATATACCGCTTCTCTTCGGGCGAATAATCCAGCAAGGGAAACTCGACGACCCACAGAGGCTTCCAGGCTGCGGTATCGATCAGCTTCAGTTCTTCACCCAGCAACAGCCTGATGCGGCCCAGCACATCGTGAACAACGGCGGCCTTGTCGGCGCCGAAGAGGACTAAATCCCCCGGCGCAGCCTCGGGAAGGGCCACAGCGAAGGCCTTCGCGTCCAGGAACTTTGCGATCACGGACTCAAGTTGCCCCTCTGGGGTGATCTTCAGCCAGGCGAGCCCCTTCGCGCCAAAACCCTTGGACGTCTCACCGAGCGCATCGATCCTGCTTCGCGGCGTGGCCGCTCCGCCTTTGACGATCAAGGCCTTTACGATCCCTCCCTTGGTTGCCGCCTCCTTGAACACCTTGAACTCGCTCGCCGCAGCAAAGGCAGTGACATCATGCAGCGGCATGTCAAAACGCAGATCTGGTTTATCCGACCCATAACGGCCCATTGCCTCGGCATAGGTCATGCGCGGAAAGGGAGTCGGCAGCTGAACACCGCCCGCCTCACGAAACACCGTGACGATCATCTGCTCCATCAAACTCATGACTTGTTCGCGGTCTGCAAAGGACAGTTCCGCATCGATCTGTGTAAATTCAGGCTGCCGGTCATTGCGCAAATCCTCGTCGCGGAAGCAGCGCGCGATCTGGTAGTAGCGATCGACCCCGCTGACCATGAGCACCTGTTTGAATAGCTGCGGCGACTGCGGCAACGCATAGAATTGGCCGGGGTTCACTCGGCTGGGCACCAAATAGTCCCGCGCGCCTTCCGGCGTGCTCTTGGTCAAAATCGGCGTTTCCACTTCGAGAAAGCGTTCTGCGTTCAGAAATCCACGAACGGCTTGCATGATGTCATGCCGGATCGTTAACAGCCGTTGCATCTTTGGACGCCGAAGATCCAGGTAGCGATATTTCAGCCTGATCGACTCCGTCACTTCGGCATCGTCTTCGATCACGAAGGGCGGTGTCTTCGACTCATTCAGAATCTCGACGGCATCCACAAAGACTTCGATCTCACCAGTCGGCAGATTGGAATTCTTCGACTCGTCTGGACGGGCCATCACTTGGCCTGTCACCGACACGACACACTCGCTCCGCAAAGCGTGGGAAGCTTGGTGCACCGATGCATTGCGCTCGGCGTTAAACACCACCTGCGTGATCCCAGTTCGATCCCGCAAATCGATAAACATGACCGTACCATGGTCACGCCGCTTCTGGACCCAGCCGTTTAAGACGACGGTCTGCCCTACGGCGGCTTTTGTGAGTTCCCCGCACCGATGAGTTCTGACCTTCATACCACCTTCACTTTCTTGGAACGAGCCCATCCGGCCCGACTGACCGGCCTCTTTGGCCTTGGCCGTGGAGCCTGTTTCGCTGTGTCCTCCGCTGAGGCCAGCTTCTGTTCTGCAAGCTCGCGCAACGCATTCGCTTCACGATCGGTCAAATACCTGAACTCGCCAGGCTCTAGATCGCCCAACAAGAGCGGACCCATCTTAATCCTCGTCAGTTTCAAGACCGGGTGCCCCACCGCCTCCATCATCCGCTTCACTTGATGCTGACGCCCTTCTCGAATCGTCATCTCCAGCCAGGAGTTCAGTTTGGCCTTCTTCACCTTCTTCACGATAGCCGGACTGGTCATGCCATCTTCCAGCTGCACACCCTGTTCTAACTGCCGGATATGGTCATCCGTCACTACCTGCTTCACCTTGATGAGATAGGTCTTCGGCACATGGTAGCGGGGATGGAGCAGGGTCTGAGCCAAGTCGCCATGATTGGTCAGGAGCATCAACCCTTCGCTGTCGAAATCTAATCGACCGACAGGAAACACCCGCACCGATATCCCACGGAGAAAGTCCTTCACCGTCGGCCTGCCTCCCGGATCGTTCAACGTCGACATCACGTTCTTCGGCTTATTCAGCAGCAGATAGACGTAGGGCTGGGTGGAACTGATGTGCTTGCCGTCCACCTTGATGTGGGCGTGTTCCGGATCGACCTTGGTGCCAAGTTCCGTCACAACCTTGCCATTGACCGTCACGCGCCCAGCGGCGATCCACTCCTCGGCCTTTCGCCGCGAAGCCAATCCGGTTCCCGCAATGATTTTCTGCAGGCGTACCCCGCCTGCAGGCAAGGGGCCAGAGGCATGAGGCGAGGGGTACGGAGCATTTTCTCCAGTCTTGTCTGTCATTCTAATCTACCCCCTAGCCTCTCGCCTCGTGCCACTAGCCAGCCCTTTATTCCCACTCGATGGTCGCCGGCGGCTTCGAGCTGATGTCGTACACCACCCGATTCACACCCTTCACTTCGTTGATGATCCGGTTTGACATCTTGCCCAGTACGTCGTTCGGAATCTTGGCCCAATCAGCCGTCATACCATCCAGGCTCGTGACGGCGCGAAGCGCGATGACATGTTCATAGGTCCGCTGATCGCCCATGACGCCCACGGTCCTGATCGGCAACAGCACGGCAAGCGATTGCCAAATTTCTCGATACAATCCAGCGGCGCGAATCTCCTGATCGAGAATGGACTCGGCCCCTCGCAGGATGGCCAGTCGCTCCTTGGTGACCGCGCCCAGCACCCGAATAGCAAGACCAGGCCCTGGAAAGGGCTGCCGCCAAACAATCTCGTCCGGCAGACCCAATTCCTTACCCAGCACACGGACTTCGTCCTTGAATAGCTCGCGCAACGGTTCGATCAATTTCAACTTCATCCGCGCCGGCAAACCACCCACATTGTGATGCGTCTTGATCGTGGCTGACGGGCCCTTAAAGCTCACACTCTCTATCACATCGGGATAGAGAGTGCCTTGGACCAGAAACTTCGCGCCTCCCGATTTTGTCTTGGCTTCAGCTTCGAATTGTTCGATGAACTGCTTCCCGATAATCTTTCGTTTTCGTTCCGGATCGATCACCCCTTTGAGCTTGGTAAGGAACGACTCGGACACATCGAGGATTCGCAAATTCAGATGGAGCTGTTGGGCAAACGTCTGTTTGACCTGCTCTTTCTCTCCCGCCCGAAGCAGCCCGTTATCGACAAAGATACAGGTCAACTGGTCGCCAATGGCGCGATGGGTGAGAGTCGCCGCCACTGATGAGTCCACCCCGCCGCTCAAGGCACAGATCACTCGGTCCTTGCCGACTTGCTCGCGAATCTGCTGCACCGCTGTCTCTACATAGGACTGCATCGTCCAGGTCGGCTTACAGCCACAAATATCGTAGACGAAATTCCGAAGGATCTGGGTTCCTTCCACCGTATGCGCGACTTCCGGATGAAACTGGAGGCAATAGATCCTGCGTTTGTGATCGTCGCGCTTCATCGCAGCAATCGGCGAATTGGCTGTATGCGCGATGGATCGAAAACCCGGCGGCATCCGCTCGATACGGTCTCCGTGCGACATCCAGACGACAGTCGATCCGCCTTCGCCGATGCCCTTGAAGAGATTGCTCTTGTCGTCGATCGTGAGATCGGCCCGGCCGTACTCCCGATGCTTGGATTTGGCTACTTCCCCGCCAGAAAGATGGGTCACGAGCTGCATCCCATAACAAATACCGAGGATGGGAATGCCTAGATCGAAAAGTTCCTTGGGCACTGCCGGCGCTTTCTTTTCGTATACGCTGGAGGGGCCGCCAGACAGCACGATGCCTTGCGGGCGATAGGCGAGAATCGTCGCCAAGGGAACGGTGCAGGGCAGAATTTGCGAGTAGACGTGGGCTTCGCGAATGCGGCGCGCAATCAGTTGGGTATATTGCGACCCGAAGTCGAGGACCAGGATTCTATTGTGCCAGAGTTCCATCAGAATTCGTTAGGCGTAAGGGGTGAGGGGTAAGGAGTGTTGGATCACGGATCTGATAAGACTGCGTAACTGGTCGCCTAACGTCTCACGCCTGACGCCTCACGGCATCTACTCCCAATCCATCCGGTAATTCGGCGCTTCCTTCGTGATGATCACATCGTGCACGTGGCTTTCGCGGAGACCGGCGACCGTCTGCCGGATAAACGTAGCTTTCTGCTGTAAGTCCGAAATCGTCCTGCACCCGCAATAGCCCATGCCGGACTTCACGCCGCCGATCAATTGGTAGATGACGGCTGAGAGTTTTCCCTTATAGGGCACACGACCTTCGATGCCCTCCGGGACCAGCTTCTGCACCGGACGTCCCCCTTGCCCATACCGATCTCCGCCGCCGCGTTCCATCGCGCCGATCGAACCCATGCCGCGGTACACCTTGTAGGTCCTGGCTTGGTACAGTTCAGTTTCGCCTGGCGATTCCTCCGTACCTGCCAAAAGTCCCCCAAGCATCACCGAGGAGGCGCCTGCTGCCAAAGCCTTCGTAATATCGCCTGAATACTTAATCCCGCCGTCTGCAATGATTGGAACCCCGCTGCCTGCGAGAACTTTTGCGCAATCGGCAATCGCCGTCAGTTGCGGCATCCCGGCGCCGGACACGATGCGGGTCGTGCAAATCGAACCAGGCCCCACCCCCACCTTTACGGCATCGACACCGGCCTTCAACAAATCCTTCGCCGCCTCAGCAGTGCCAATGTTCCCGGCTATCAGTTCGAGTTCCGGATAACGTTTCTTGATCATCTTGACCGTGTCCAACACCGCTTGCGAATGCCCATGGGCCGTATCGACCACAACAAGGTCCACCCCGGCCTTCTTGAGCTGCGCCACCCGATCTTCCGTCTCCGGCCCCACCCCAACAGCCGCACCGACGCAAAGCCGGCCATGTCCGTCCTTGCAGGCATTGGGGTACATGATTCGTTTTTCGATATCCTTAATGGTAATAAGCCCCTTGAGCTCGAAATGCTTGTTGACGACCGGCAGCTTCTCGATCCGATGCTCGTGCAACACCTCGCGAGCCTTTTCCAAACTGGTCCCTTCGGGCGCCGTGATCAGCTTGTCCCGTTTCATGATCTGCGAAACTTTTAAGTCCATCCTGGTCTCAAACCGCAGATCGCGATTCGTGAGAATACCGACCAGCTTCTTGTCTTTGGTAACGGGAATCCCGGAGATCCGGTATTTCGCCATCAAGGCATGGGCATCGCGAATCGTTTGATCAGGCGAGATCGTGATCGGGTCGAGAATCATGCCGCTTTCGGATTTCTTCACCCGGTCCACTTCTGTCGCTTGATCCACCGGCGACAACACGCGGTGAATAATCCCGATGCCGCCTTCACGGGCGATGGCGATGGCCAAACGGGACTCGGTGACGGTATCCATGGCCGAGCTGATGATGGGAATGTTAATCTTGATATGGCGAGTCAGCCTCGTACGCATATCGACTTCACTCGGCAAGATCTGAGACTTGGCCGGAACCAACACAACGTCGTCGTAGGTCAGTCCCAAACGTGGTTCTTTATCTAACATTTTTTCTCCGTCATCATGTCTTAATGTCTGAAAGTCATAAAGTCGAGGTTGATACCACCTGAAAATTTTCTGACCTTAAGGACTTGATGACTTTATGACTTGCGACTGTCAGACTCCTGCGTCATCTCTGCTGTTGTTTCCGCGTTTTCCTGGAGACGCTCGCTCCCCTCGTCCGCCGGCATGAACTGTTCGACTCTGGTGTTCCCGCTGTCGACAACGAACACGCTGCCCTTTACATCGACTGCGACACCGTAGGGAAAATTGAATTGCCCCTTGCCATTCCCGAACCCGCCCCACTGGGTGATAAAATTGCCCTCTTTATCGAACTTCTCGACGCGGTGATTGCCGGTGTCCGACACATACACATCGCCGGCCCCATCCACCGTAATGCCCCAGGGAGACCGCAACTGACCTGCCTCCTGCGCGAGCGGGCTGCTGGCGTGACCCGGCTCGGCACTGCCGCCCCACTTGGCCAGCAACTGTGGGAGCACATTGGTGCTGGTGTCGAACTTCTGAATCCGGTGATTACCCATGTCGACGATGTACACAAACCCGTCCGTCTGGTCCACGGCCACGCCACGCGGGAAATAAAATTGGCCGTCTCCGTTTCCGAAGCTGCCCCAGGACATGATGAACTCCCCGTTCATGTCGAATTTCTGGACGCGGAAGTTGGCGCTGTCGACCACATAGACATACCCGCGCACTCGATCCACCGCAATGCCCCAGGGTGAGTTGAACTGCCCTTCGCCGTTCCCACGCGACCCGAACTTCATGAGATAGCCGCCGAGCTTCCCGTCGAATTTCTGCACGCGATGATTGTTCGTATCGACCACCCAGACGTCGCCCTTGCCGTCGCAGGCAACCCCCGTAGGGTTATGGAAGTTCGAATTGGCCGAACCGAAGTTGCCCCAGAGGATGATGAAGTTGCCGGTATTGTCGAATTTCTGAACCCGGTTGTTGCCGTTGTCGACCACGAACAGCGATCCCTGCTGATCGACACACAGTCCGTAGATCGGGGCCATGAACTCGCCGCCATGCAGCAACGATGCGCCGCGGCCCGTACGGCCCCACTCGGACACGCAGAGATACCCAGATGTGTTGACCAGAATCGTGGCGCTCGCAGGGGTGGAAACGTTCCCTCCCACATCCTTAAACCAGACATAGATCGTCTTCTGCCCGTCTCCAAGCGACAAAATAAACGGGATCGTCGCACCGAACTTGGTGGCCGGCGTCACATCCACCCATCCCGGCGTCCCCGCTGTGGGAGTCATCGGCGCCTCGGAGACAAAGTAGGCAGCGACTCCGGTATCGACATCGTTGGCCGAGATCGTGACGATGACTTCCGGCGTGTTTGTCATGAACGCGCCATGATTGATCACGGCATAGGGATTTTGCGGCGCCGTGATATCGATCAGCACCGGCGTCACCGTCACTTCATTCGACAACTCGCTTTCGACGCCGGTCTCGAATACCGCAGTCACGGCATAGTGGTAGGGGGTATCGTTCGAGAGACCGGCATGTGCATAGGGATTCGACACACCTTCGATTTTTGTCGCCGTCTGAGTCGTGAGCTTCGGGACCGTATTGAAATACAAGTTATAAGACTGGGCACCAGGAACCTCCATCCAACTCAAGAAGGCTTCCGTATCCCCGGCTTTGACCGCCACGCTGCGGGGTGCCGGAGTCTCGCTCGGAACCTGATCGGCTGACGTCTCATCCTTCCCACGATTGAGCTCTTCATCCGTCGGTACATACTTCAGAATACGGCCATTGCCGCTGTCGACCACATAGACCGCGCCTTCTTTGTCGACTGCGATCCCGTAAGGAAAATTGAGCTGTCCTTCTGTCCTTCCACGATTTCCCCAAGAACAAAGGAACGTCCCGTTGCCGTCGAACTTTTGGATGCGGTGGTTGCCGGTATCGACGACATAGACATTACCGAGCGCATCGCAGGCAATCCCCCAGGGAGACTTGAATTGGCCAGGACCAGCCCCCTCTCGCCCCCACTTGGTAAGGAAACTCCCACGAGCATCGAACTTCTGAATGCGGTTATTGCTTTCATCGGCGACAAAGATATTGCCGACAAAATCGACGGCCACGCCGCGAGGGAAGAAGAAGGCGCCGTCGAAGCTTCCATCACGGCCCCATTTGAGCAGGGCCTGCCCGTCAGACGTGAACTTCTGAATGCGCGCATTGCTCGTGTCTGAGACGTACAGATTCCCTTCTGCGTCCGTCGCAAGTCCCCAAGGCACGTCGAACTTGCCCAGATCGGCCCCGCGCCACGCAAAACCGAACTTCCCCCAGGCCTGCATCACATTGCCGTTGAGATCGAGTTTCTGGATGCGGTTATTGCCGCTATCTGCGATGTAGAGCACGTCGTTCGGCCCGACCGCCAATCCACGCGGATAGTAGAAGCTCCCTTCCTGCGCAGAGGGATCGCCGCCCCATCGCGCGAGAAACTTCCCGGACTTGTCGAACTTCTGAATCGAATGGTTATCGGTGTCGGCCACGTAGATATTGCCGTCCTTGTCAAGCGTGATCCCCGTGGGCGAACTGAACTCCCCATCATCCACGCCTTCCCGACCGATGCTCATGGTCAATAAATAGGGAGAGGGAATCGCCATGACCTCTTGAGACTCGAGACTCTCCCCCTTCTGCGTGACCACGGTCACGACATAGTGGTAGCAAGTCCCGTTGGCCAGATCGTCATGGATAAACGGACTTTGCACACCTTCCACACAGGTGCCTTTATCTTTTTTCACCCCAATGACGGCTTTGAAATCATCGTCGCTGGCAATCGGACGCGTGAGATCGGAAAACTTGATCATCACGCCCTTGGTGGTCTGGAAATAGAGATTGTAGTACATGGCATCGGGAACGGGATCCCAGGTGATGGTGACCCAGCCGTTCCCCGATTTCGCGGCCACATTGGCTGGTGGCGGTGGAAGTTCTTCTTCAGCCGCAATCGAATCGCCGGCGCCCCATTCGCCCAGGGTCCCATCGACGGTCAGGTGCATGCGATCACACCGAAACATCTCATCGAGCAGCCAAGCTTTGATCATGTGGTGGTACATCCTGTTTCTAATGCCGCCCGGTTAGAGGAAACAAGGGGCCTTTCAATGACTTAGAATTGGATTGGCGAGTCTAACAAAGGGGCGGAAAGAGAGTCAACGGGGGACGGGGATGGAGCCTGATGATCTTCTGTGCTCGCGCAACGCGCGGCCTCAGAAGGCCCTCGTTGGACGCGCGCAGTAGAAGATCAATCAGCCCCCATCCCTTAAGAGATAACGAGCGAGCTTGGATGGAATATCTATAACTTCGCTCGACGGGCGCAGTTGGACCACCGCGGATGCCATTCCCTATGAGGAGAGGCAAGCAAGCTTGGAAGGATCACTTCGCGATGTGGCATCGTTCGATGCGCGCAGTGAAGAACAGTCTGCCTACTCCTTGCAGAAATAGCAGGCCCTCGTTGAAAGCGCGCAATTCATGGAGCGACTCAGGCTACCATTTTTGGAAGGGTGTGTGGAGAAGAGGGTGCAAGTGTGGTGGTGGTAGGGAGATGCAGTTGAGGCGAGAAGCGTGGGGAGTTTACCTGGCTGGAGCAGGTCGTTCTGTGGAGGTGGGTGGAAGCAGCTATCGCAGCTGCAAGATAGCTAGCCCCACTCTCGAATCGGCGATCATTCGAGAGTCACGATGCCTTCCTTTTGACAGAGATTTTCTACAATTTCGATTTCTTTATGCAGCAACTCAATGCACTGAGCGGCCTCATTGCCCACCTGTATTGCCTCTTGTCTATCTGGGGTAATGTCTTTCCCCTCTTCTAGTTGAAGATACATCCTGTAAAAAGCTACATGAGCGAGATGATTGCGTTTCGGAATTAACTTGCCGATGTTATCGATCAAGTGAGCATTGCCGTTAAATTTTCTAAAATCACGCAATAGCACCGAAAGAGATTTATTGTTCAAAGTTTCTGCAGATAAATTTATGGGAATTGCGTCCTGCATTCTTTTCCTGCGTGAGTTCTAACTCCAAGTGCAACACTACAGGCCCTGATGGGCTAAGGTGTTGTCATGTCAAAGAGAACCTATCGACATATGAGTGCGGAAGACCGT